>OJQI01000527.1_pt1 | contig 20203 bp, 20 predicted proteins | sample 1598711 | NCBI WGS metagenome assembly OJQI01 (sample SAMN03922505, study PRJEB24848) | human gut metagenome | isolation source: stool sample | host: Homo sapiens | place: Germany | collected 2011-11 | reverse complement strand
CAGCGTCAGATGTGTATAAGAGACAGAGGCTGGTCATAGGATCCTGGAAGATCATCGCGATGTCGTTGCCGCGAATGTGCTGCATCTCTTCCTCGGTCATCTCGAGGATAGAACGACCGCGATAGCGAACGTCGCCGCCCTCGATCTTTCCCGGAGGCATCGAGATAAGACCCATGATGGTCATGGCGGTCACGGACTTACCGGAGCCGGACTCACCGACGACGCCCAGGGTCTCGCCGCGATCGAGCGTGTAGGAGACACCGTCGACAGCGCGAACAACGCCATCCTCGGTGTGGAAATACATCTTAAGGTCATCGACCTCGAGCAGATGCTGGCCCTCGGGAACAGGCTGGTCCTTCAGGTCCACATAGTTCTTGTTCTTCTTCATCCTTATGCGTCCTTCATCTTGACGTCGAGGGCGTCGCGCAGACCATCACCCAACAGGGTGAAGGCGAGCACCGTCGAGAGAATTGCCAGACCGGGCATGATCATCATCCAGGGAGCAGTCAGAAGATACTGCTGACCGTCCTGAATCATGGAGCCCCACGAAGGCGTAGGCGGAATAACGCCCATGCCGAGGAAGGACAGAGCGGACTCGGTCAGAATGGCGCCACCAATGTTCATGGTCGCGTAGACCACGATGGAAGCGACGGAGTTCGGGAAGATGTGACGTACGACGATACGAGCATCTGATGCACCCATCGCGCGCGCAGCATCAACATAGTCGTTTTCCTTGACGGTCAAGATCGCAGAGCGGAAGACGCGCGCAATCGAAGGCCAGCCGAGAATACCGATGGCGATAAAGACGTTCTGAAGACCACGGCCGATAACGGCGATCATGGCGACAACGAACAGCACGTACGGGAACGCCAGGAAGATGTCCGCACAGCGCATGATGATCGTATCCCAGATGCCGCCGTAGAAACCGGCCAAAGCACCCATGACCAGACCAATCAGCGTGGAGATCGCGGTGGCCATAATGCCGACGGACAGCGAAACGCGCGCACCGTAGATAACACGGACGAGAATGTCACGACCAAGGGCGTCGGTGCCAAACGGGTGCTCTACACACGGAGCCAGCAGCGACGTCTCGGCCATGGTGGTCGAGTCGGAAGCCGTCGGGGAACCGAGCCAGGGCTTAGCCCATAGATCTGCGGTCAGGGCAACCACAACGACGATGATGATCCAGCAGACACCGATAACGGCGAGCTTGTTCTTACGAAGACGCTTAAAAGCGTCGCCCCACAGCGTGCGGGACTTGGCGGGAGCAGATGCGGCCTTGGTGGCGGTAGCCTGCTCCTGAGACTGAGAATCAGTTTCCTGCATGAGACGTACCTCCCTTAGGCCTTATCCGACGGACCGCCAAGGCGGATGCGCGGGTCGAGGAATGCATAGCTAATGTCGACGAGCAGGTTGATCACCATGACGACGACGACGATGAGCGTAACGCCGCCCATAACAATGGGCCAGTCACGCATGCTAATGGCGCGATAGACCTCATAGCCGATACCGGGCCAGTTAAAGACCGTCTCGGTCAGGATGGCGCCCGAAAGCATGCCGCCGAAGTCGACACCAATATAGGTAACGACGGGGATGAGTGCATTCTTAAGCGCATGCTTGATGATGATCGCGCGATTGGAGAGACCCTTGGCCTTTGCCGTACGGATGTAATCCTGGTTCATGACGTCAAGCAGCTGCGAGCGCATAATGCGGGCAGCGTAAGCGGTCGAAACCGAAGCCAGCGTAATGGTCGGAAGCACATAGTGCATCCAATCTTGATACTGAGAGCTGGAACCGCCGGCACCCGAGATCGGCATGGAGAATGCACCGCCCGTGGCGTCCTTGAGGATGACGCCAAAGAACAACTGCAGCAACATACCGAGCCAGAAGGCCGGGACCGCAACGAGGATCGACGTGGTGAGCGTTACCAAAATATCCCAGAAGGAATAACGCTTTACCGCCGAAATGATACCCGCACCGATACCCATGATTGCCTCGAGTACGATGGCACACGCGGCAAGTTTGACCGTATACGGATACTTCTGGGCAAAGATTTCCGTAACCGGCAGCTTGCGCTGATACGAATTGCCCAGATCGCCATGAAGCAGGCCGTTCATGTAATACAAGTAACGGTCCACGAGCGACGTTTGAACGGGGTCGCCGTTCTCGTCAAGGATCGCGTTGCCGTCCTCGTCCGACTGGACCAGGTGATAGCGGACGCGAAGCTGAAGCTCCACCTCGGGGGACAGAGCCTTGTCTCCACCGATCAGCTTGATCGGATCTCCCGGCACGATATTCTGGAGGGCGAACAGAATCAGCGTGACGCCCAAAAACACCGGGATGAACTGAAGCACACGTTTAACGATGTACTTACCCATACCACTCCCCTATCTAGGGATTAACCTAAATGGGATGCCGATCGCCAGACCGGCATCCCAAAATTACCATCAGCCAGTTTACCCCAGGTTAGGGAGAACTGTATGTTTCCCATGAGGTCTACGTAAATACTTGACCCTCACGGAAGCTGCAAACTCTTAAGCGAGCTCAGCGGTACCCAGATCGGCGTGCTTCTGCGGATCGACATAGAGGTGCTTGATGCGATCGGAGCCGGCGATGGTGTGCGTGTAGAACATCACCGGGATGACCGGGCAGTCGGCAGCGACCATTGCGTCGGCCTCCTGCATCTTAGCGACGCGCTCCTTGTCGTCAACAGTAGTGCGAGCCTCGTCGACCTTGGCGTCGAACTCGGGGTTGTTGTAACCAGAACGGTTGTCGCCACCGAGAGAGTCGGAGTGGAACAGCGGATACAGGAAGTTGTCCATGATCGGGTAGTCGGCAATCCAGCCCAGACGACCGAACTGATAGTTGAAGTTCTGATACTGCTCGAGCAGGGCAGACCACTCGGGGGTATCGGAGACAGCGGTAACGCCAACCTTGGCGAGGTCGCCGATGATGGACTCCATGATCTCCTTGTGGCCACCGTCCTGGTTGTAGGAAAGGGTCACACTAATGCCACGGTCACCGTTGGCACCGGCAGGAGCAACCTTGTCGAGGTACTCGTTAGCCTTGTCGACGTCGTAGGCGCAGAACTCCCATGCGCCCTCCTTGTAGCCATCGATGCCCGGAGGAACAATGCCGTCGGCGGGGGTACGGGTACCCTTGAAGATGGTCTTGCAGATGGCCTCACGGTTAATGGCCAGGGAGATACCCCTACGCAGGTCAGCGTTGTTGAACGGCTCGGCCGTGGTGTTGCAGGTCAGATAGTACGTGGAAGGCTCGGCGCCGAGCAGCATGCGCTCGCCGTCACCCATGGTGTAGCCGTCCTTGGACACGCCGCGATCCTTCTTGGCGGCATCGATCTGAGCGACGGGAACGTCGCAGACATCGAGGTTACCGGCCTGGAACTCCTTGTAAGCAGTCTCCATGTCCTTGATGACCTGGAAGTGGATGCCATCGATCTTGGCCTTGTCGCCATAGTAATCGTCGAACTTCTTGAGGTTGATCTCCTGGCCATCCTCCCACTTGCCGTCCATCATGAACGGGCCGTTACCGACCGGGGCAAGGTAGAAGCTCTTGACATCGGACTCGGCGCACTCGGGAACCGGGGCCAGAGCCGGGTGAGAGGCGACGAAGGGGAAGTCGGCGTAAGCGGAAGACAGCTTGACGACGAGGGTCTCATCGTCGGGGCAGGTAACACCGCTGAGCTCGGTAGCGTTACCGGCAAGCAGATCGTCATAGCCCTCGACCATGGAAAGGTGATAGGAGACCTCGGAAGGGCCATACTCGGTAGCGATGGCCGACTTGGTGTTGACCAGACGCTCCCAACCGAGCTTGAAGGACTTGGAGGTAACGTCGTCACCGTTGTGGAACTTGGCCTTCTTGATCTTGAAGGTAAACTCGGTGGCGTCGTCGTTGGCCTCAAAGGACTCGCAAGCCAGCGGAACGATCTCGCCCTTCTCGGCGTCATAAGAGGTCAGAGCGTCAAAGAGCTGGTACTCGACCTGAGTGCCCTGGTCCTCCTGGACATTGTAGGGGTCGATGCAGACCGGGTTGTTGATGTAGAAGTTCAGCGTCGAACCGGACTCAGAACCGGAAGCGTCGCCGCCCTTCTTGCCACATGCGGCAAGAAAAGCCATGGAGCTCGCAGCAAGGGTGCCGCCAACAAAGGCGCGACGACCCATAACGGGCTGGTGGAACATAGAATCAGCCATGCCATCCTCCTTATGAGATAGGACAAAGAAATGTTCAGTCGGACACATGTCGAAACAATCCGATCCGAACCATCAAAACGCCGCCCGCTGCTATGGCTGGTTATGCACAACGGACCAACGTTTTTCAATACAGTAGCGCATTTTATACACGATTTGGGGCTAATTCCGGTTAACGGTCGAGAATTTCTTTAGTTGGGCGAAGTATGTGAGGATATTTTGACTCTGTTACAAATATGTAAACAAAAAGGGTCCCGCACTTGCGGAACCCTTTACAAGTACTTATGCGGCTCGTGATTAGTAGCCCACGATGCCCTGCGGGAAGAAGAACATGCACAGCACGACGCACACGGCAAACACGACAGCCATGATGACGGTCAGGCGGTCGAGGTTCTGCTCCATAACACCTGTGGCAGAGCTGGAGTTATACAGCGAGCTAGCGATCATATCCGAAACGCCGGTGCCCTTACCGGAATGCATCAGGACGAGAATCGTCAGCGCCACGGCAGAGACAGCCCAAACGACAAACAGAAGAATCTGGAACGGACCCATAGATAAGCTCCTTAATAGAACAATTCAAACTCCTGTACTGTACCACAACCCCCAGCACTCCCCCATCAGCCATTTGGTGACGAGGTAGAAATAGCGCAAAAAAGAGGGTTGTCCGGTTGTGGACAACCCCCTTACTAGAAAACGGTATTTGTTTTCTATTAGGCCTCGGTGGCGAGTACGCGACCCGTCATCTCGGCGGAAGGCTCAATACCAGCCATGGTGAGCATGGTCGGAGCGATATCGGAAAGACGGCCGTCCTCGATACCGGTGAGCTTGGCCTTCTCATCAACGATGATGAACGGCACGCGGTTGGTGGTGTGAGCCGTGAACGGATGCTTGGAACCGTCGGAAGCAACGTCAAACATGTGATCGGCGTTGCCGTGATCGGCGGTAATCAGCGCAAAGCCGCCCTTAGCGAGAATCGCTGGGACAACCTTGGACAGGGCATCGTCAACAGCCTCGACGGCCTTAACGGCAGCGTCGAAGACACCGGTGTGACCAACCATGTCGCAGTTTGCGAAGTTCACGATGTAGAAATCAGCGCGATCCTCGTTGATGGCGGCGACAAGCTTCTCGGTAACCTCGGGAGCGCTCATCTCAGGCTGCAGATCGTAGGTAGCGACCTTGGGGGAAGCGACGAGCACGCGCTCCTCGCCCTCCTTGGGCTCCTCGATGCCGCCGTTGAGGAAGAACGTCACGTGGGCGTACTTCTCGGTCTCGGCGGTGTGCAGCTGCTTCAGGCCATTGGCGGCGATAACGTCGGCCAGAACGTTCTCGGGGAACGTCTTGGGGAAGGCGACCTCGACGTCAAACGTCGGGTCGTACTCGGTCATCGTCACAAAGTGCGAAAGCTTGATCTGCTCGCGCTCAAAGCCGTCGAACTCCTTGTCCGTGAACACGCGGGTCATCTGACGAGCGCGGTCGGGACGGAAGTTGAAGAAGATGGCCGCGTCGCCCTCGTGGATGCCCTCGTTGTGGGCAGCGAAGGGCTCGACGAACTCGTCGCCGCGCGGATCCTTCTCGTAGTAGGCCTTGATACCGGCAACAGGGTCGGTATCGGCATCGGATGCGTTGACCATGACGTCGTAGGCGCGCTGGATGCGCTCCCAACGGTTGTCGCGGTCCATGGCCCAATAACGGCCCGAGACGGTGGCAACGCGAGCGTCGCAACCGGTCTCCTCGGAGATCTTAGCCAGGAAGGCGCAGAACTCACTCATGTAGCCAGCGCCGGACTGCGGGTCAACGTCGCGACCATCCATGAAGGCGTGGACGCGAACGGTCTTGACACCGTGCTCGGCAGCCATCTTGACCAGAGCCTCGACGTGGCTCATATGAGAATGAACACCGCCAGGGCTCATAAGGCCCATGAGGTGGAGAGTCTTGCCGTCAGCCTTGACGTCGTCCATAGCCTTGACGAAGACCTCGTTCTTGGCGATGGAGCCGTCCTTGATGGCATTGTTGATGCGCGAAAGCTCCTGGAACACGATGCGACCGGCACCGATGTTGAGGTGACCCACCTCGGAGTTGCCCATCTGGCCATCGGGAAGACCCACGTCCTCGCCCGAAGCGCCGAGCGTGGTGTGGGGGTACTTCTCGTACAGGCTATCGAGGAAGGGCGTCTTGGCAGCGGCGACGGCGTTCTCGCCATCGGCCGGAGCCAGGCCGCAACCATCCATGATGATCAGGAGTGCAGGAAGATGACGCTGTGCCATATGTCCTACTCGCCTGCCTTGACGACCATAGAGGCGAAGTCGGCAGCCTTGAGCGAAGCGCCGCCCACGAGGGCGCCGTCAACGTCGGGCTTGGCGACGAGCTCGGCAATGTTGCCGGGCTTAGCGGAGCCACCGTACAGGACACGGATGCCGTCGGCGAGCTCCTCACCGAACATCTCCTTGAGGGTCTCACGGATAGCGCCGCAGACCTCCTGAGCGTCCTCGGCGGTAGCGGTCTTGCCGGTGCCGATGGCCCAGATGGGCTCGTAGGCGACGACGACCTGCTTGGGGCAAGTGATCTCGAGACCCTCGAGACCAGCCTTGACCTGGTTCACGACGTGCTCGACATAGGTGCCGGCCTCGCGGACCTCAAGGGACTCGCCGCAGCAGAAGACAGGAACAAGACCGGCGGCAACGAGGGCCTTGGCCTTCTTGTTCTGATCCTCGTCGGTCTCGTGGAAGTAATCACGACGCTCGGAGTGACCGATGATGCAGTAGGTGCAGCCAGCGGACTTGAGCATGTCGCAAGAGGACTCACCGGTGAAGGCACCCTTGGCCTCCCAGTACACGTTCTGTGCACCGAGGGCGATGGGGGCAGCCTGAATACGGTCATGAACCGTGGTGATGTCGATGGTCGGAGGGCAGACGAGCACCTCGACGCCAGCCGGAACCTCGGGCAGAGCCTGAGCCAGCTCGTCGGCGAGCTTGGCGGCCTCGGCGACGTCGTTGTTCATCTTCCAGTTACCAGCGATAAGAAGGGTGCGATTAGGCATCGAGAAGCGCCTCCACTCCGGGCAGGGCCTTACCCTCGACGAGCTCCATGGAAGCGCCACCACCGGTAGAGATCCAGCTCATCTTGTCGGCCAGGTTGAACTTGTTGACGGCTGCGACAGAGTCGCCACCACCGATGATCGAGGTGCAGTCGGCCTCGGCGACAGCCTCGGCGATAGCCTGGGTGCCGTGAGCGAAGTTATCGAACTCGAAGACGCCCATGGGGCCATTCCAGAACACAGTCTTGGCACCCTTGACAGCCTCGGCGTAGAGCTCCTCGGTCTTGGGGCCGATGTCCATACCCTCACGGTCGTCGGGGATAGCGTCGGAAGCGACAACCTCGGGGACAGCGTCCTCGCCAAAGTGATCGGCAACGCGGTTGTCGATGGGGAGCAGGATCTTGACGCCCTTCTCCTCGGCCTTCTTGAGCATCTCGCCGGCGCGCTCGACCCAGTCCTCTTCCTTGAGGGACTGACCGACGGACAGGCCCTGAGCCAGGAAGAAGGTGTAGGCCATGCCGCCACCGATGATCAGGGTGTCAGCGGAGTCGATGAGGTGATCGAGAACGCCGATCTTGGAGGAAACCTTGGAACCGCCGACGATAGCGACGAAGGGGCGCTCGGGCTCGGCGAAGATGCCGGTCAGCGTGTCGACCTCCTTCTCGAGCAGGAAGCCGGCGACGGCAGGCAGGTAAGCGGCGGGGCCCACGACGGAACCCTGGGCGCGGTGAGCGGTGCCGAAGGCATCGAGAACGAAGACGTCACCATAGGAAGCGAGCTTCTTGGCGATCTCGGGATCGTTCTTCTTCTCACGCTTGTCGAAACGGACGTTCTCGAGAACGAGGACCTTGCCCGGCTCGACGGCGGCAACGGCCTCGGCGGCCTTCTCACCATACGTGTCGGCAACAAAAGCAACGTCAAGGCCAGAGAGCTCGGCGAGTTTCTTGGCGACGGGCTCGAGGGAGAGCTCGGGCTGGAAGCCGGTGCCCTCGGGACGGCCGAGGTGGCTCATGAGGATGACGCGAGCGTTGTGCTCAACGAGGTAGTTGATGGTGGGCAGGGCAGCCTTGATGCGGGTGGTGTCGCCAACGACGCCATCCTTGATAGGCACGTTGAAGTCAACGCGGACGAGAACGCGCTTGCCGTCGACATCGATGTCGCGGACGGTCTTCTTGGTAAAGGCCATGTTTGCTTCTACCTTTCGTACGTGTCTGCCTCCCATTACGGCAGACGATTTCTTATAAAAAGGGCGCGACCCTAGGGTGTAAGCCCTATGAGGCCGCGCCCTTCTTTAGACGCTCAACGAGCTATTCGCTAAAAGCTAAATTAAGCAACGAACTTCTCGAAGTACTTGATGGTGCGGACCATCTGAGAGGTGTAGGAGTTCTCGTTGTCGTACCAAGAGGTGACCTGAACGAGGGTCTGGCCGTTGCCGAGGTCAGAGCACATGGTCTGAGTGGCGTCGAAGATGGAGCCGTGGGTCTCGCCGATGATGTCGGTGGAGACGATGTCGTCCTCGTTGTAACCGAAGGTCTCGGAGATGGTGGCAGCGTAGGCCTTCATAGCGGCGTTGACCTCGTCGACGGTGACCTTCTTGTCAACGACAGCGTAGAGGTTGGTGATGGAGCCGGTCGGCGTCGGGACGCGCTGGGCGGCACCGATGAGCTTACCGTTGAGCTCGGGCAGAACCAGGCCGATAGCCTTGGCAGCACCGGTGGTGTTGGGGACGATGTTGACGGCGCAGGCGCGGCTACGACGCTTGTTGCCCTTGCGCTGCGGGCCGTCGAGCGGCATCTGATCGCCAGTCCAGGCGTGAATGGTGGTCATGATGCCGGACACGATGGGAGCGAAGTCGTTCAGACCCTTGGCCATCGGGGCGAGGCAGTTGGTGGTGCAGGAAGCAGCGGAGATGATGTTGTCCTCAGCGGTCAGCGTCTCATGGTTGACGTTGTACACGATGGTGGGCAGATCGCTGCCGGCCGGAGCGGAAATGACGACCTTCTTGGCGCCCGCGTCGATGTGGGCCTGGGATTTGGCCTTGGAAGCGAAGAAGCCGGTGCACTCCAGCACAACGTCAACGCCGATCTTGCCCCAGGGGAGGTTCGCCGGGTCTTTCTCGGCCAGGATCTCGATCTTCTTGCCATCCACGGTGATGGAAGTCTCGTCGGACTCGACGGTGTGGCCCTCGTAACGGCCCTGCGCGGTGTCATATTTCAGCAGGTGGGCAAGCATTTTCGGGCTGGTGAGGTCGTTGATCGCGACGATCTCGTAACCCTCGGCGCCGAACATCTGGCGGAACGCCAGGCGGCCAATGCGGCCAAAGCCATTGATTGCAACTTTTACTGCCATATTAGTACATCCTCCTTATATTCAGGCACGGTGTGCGCCGCACCCTGCGGCGCTGTATTTTGCCCGTAAGACTATCATTTATTGTACCCCAAAAGCCGCCGGACTGCAAGAGTTTGATAAAAGTTTAACGCCGAAAACACGAACTTCTTACACTTTTGTAACAATCCATACATAGCGGCGTGCAAACTTCATACACTATGTGCAGTTTGACCCTGCGCGCCGCCTCCAACTCCCTGCGGCGCGCATGCGGAAAGGAGGATTCCCATGGCCCCGACGCCAAACAGCGCGCTTCTTGCGGCGCATCTGCGTGAGGATACAGCCGACCTTCTGGCCCTGCTGCCCGCGGCCCGCCGTGCGGCGGCGGGCGGCCCCGGCGGCGGCGAAGCCACGCTGGACGGCATCGCCCGCGCGGCCTACCGCACGCTGCGCACCGCCGAAAACCTGGCCGCTCACGCCGCGCTCTGCACCGCACCGCCCCACCCGCAGCCGGTGTGCGTTACAGCGCTGGCCGCGGCCTACGTCAGCGGCGCGGCGGGTGTGTGCCGCAGCGCGGTGTTCGTGCCCGAATGGCCTCGGGCGCCTCTGTGGGCCATGGGAGATGCGCGGCTGTTTGCCGCCGCACTGGGTAATTTGCTGGCCAACGCGGTGCAGTATGGCGGCGAGCGGCCCGCAATATCCGTGCGTGCGGCGCGGCGCGGGGAAACGCTGCTTCTCACTGTGGCCGACAACGGCCCGGGATGCGCGCCCTCCGCCGGGGACCGCGGCCTGGGCCTTGGGCTTGAGGTTGCACGGCGCTATGCCCGCGCCTACGGCGGCCGCCTGCTGGCAGGTAGCGCGCCGGAGCGCGGCGCGTGCTTTTCCCTGTGCCTGCCGCTGTGCCCGCCCGGCGCCGCCCCCAGCGTGCCCGACTATATGGCCGACCGCTTCAGTCCGCTGTACGTGCAGCTTGCGCCTGTGTGCGATCTGCCGTTGTGACCGTCCGCCCGCCGGAATGCTCCGTCCCGGCGCGGGAGGCGGTCTCTTTTTTGTCCGCCCGCCGCACGTCCTGTTCCGCCCCGTCCGCCTCCTCTTGTGCTTCGTCGTCCTGTTCCGCCTGCCCGTCCGCCTCGGCCAGCGTCCGCACCCCCTGGCCGGACAGGCTTTCCTTCAGCCCCTCCAGCCATTCCACAGCCGCAAAGCCGACCTTATAAGAACTGCACACAGCCTGCTGCTCCGCACCGGAATAAGCCGACATGTCCTGCCCGCCGTCGGATGTTGCCGCGGGAACGCACATGGGCGGAAACAGCACGCAGAACCAGTTTTTCCCGGCATGCGCGCCGATCTCCACCCGCACGGCGTCGTAGCGCCCGGCGGGCAGCGTGAAGCCGTCATATTCCCGAGTGGAAAAATACATATTCTCCAGCCGAACCGCTACAGGGTAGCTGTATCCGCGGGCACGCACCGTGCGCTGGGCCACAGCGCGGATGGCCTCCAGGTCCGCCCCGGCGGCGCGCAGCGCCCCTTCCTTTGTCCGTTCGGCAGCGAACATGCCGCCCTCCGCCTGAAGGATCGCATCCCGCACCGCCAGCTTCAGTTCCTGGTCCGCCTCTGAATCGGAGTTGGCCAATATATGCAGGCGCAGCGTATCCTCCCGTACACCCGCACATGCGGCGGAAAACCGGGTAAAGCTGCTCAGGCTCAGCGCCAGCGCCAGCCCCAGCAGGACGGAAAGCTCCCACCGGCCCCGGCGCCCCATGCGGGCAAGGCGTCCGCCCAGCGCCGCGCGCAGTGTCTTGCATTTTTTAAGTAATCTCATCGGTATTCACACTCCCTATGGCCGAAGTGTGGACAGACCTTACGCCAATTATTCCCAGCATTCCCGCAAAACAAAGATTTCACATTTTTACGGCGGTTTTGCCTGCCGGCATGAAAAAGCCGCCGCTCCCGGACACGGGGCGGCGGCTTTTCCGGCGCGTCACAGCGGCAGCAGCCGGTGCGCCACGGCAAAATAGATCACAAGCGACACCGCGTCCACAATAGTGGTGATGAGCGGCGAGGCCATGATGGCCGGGTCCATCCGGCAGGCCTTTGCAATGAGCGGCAGCACGCCGCCGATGGTTTTTGCCACGATCACGGTGCACAGCATCGTCAGCGCCACAGTGAGGGCCACCATCTCGCTGCCGGGATAGGTGAGGATCAGCCGAACAAAATTCACCGCGCTGAGCACCACGCCCACCAGCAGGCTGACACGCAGCTCCTTCCACAGCACCCGGGGAAAATCCCGCAGGGTAATCTCGTTCACCGCAAGGCCGCGGATGACCAGCGTGCTGCTCTGGCTGCCCGCGTTGCCGCCGGTATCCGTAAGCATGGGAATAAACGTGACGAGCAGCGGCATCGCGGCAATGGCCGCCTCATACCGACCCAGGATACCGCCTGTGATCATGCCGGAGATCATCAGCACCAGCAGCCATACGATGCGGTGCCTTGCCAGGGAAAACACGCCCGTTTTCAGATACGGCTTCTCCGATGGGGCCATGGCGGCCATCTTCTCGAAGTCCTCGGTGGCCTCCTGCTCCATAACGTCCACCGCGTCGTCCACGGTAACGATGCCCACCAGACGTCCTTCCGCGTCTACCACGGGCAGCGACAGGAAGCCGTACCGCTGCAGCAGCCGCACGGCCTCCTCCTGGTCCGTCCCGGTGGCGACGGAGATGACGCCGTCCTCCATCACATCGCTGACGAGCTGGCTGTCCCGCGCCAGCAGCAGGCTGCGCACCGTCACCACGCCCAGCAGCCTGCGGCGGGGGCCAACCACATAGCAGGTGTAGACAGTCTCCCGGTCCTCTCCGGTGCGACGGATGTGCTCAATGGCCTGCTCCACCGTCATCGTGGGGCGCAGATCTGTAAATTCCGCCGTCATAATGCTGCCGGCGGAATGCTCGGGATACTTGAGGAACTGGTTGATCAGACCGCGCATCTCCGGTGTGGCGTTCTTCAGGATGCGCTTGACCACATTGGCGGGCATGTCCTCCAGCATATCCACCGCGTCGTCCACGTACAGGTCCTCCACGATGACGGCCAATTCCGCATCCGTCGCCGCAGCGACGATGAGCTGCTGCATCTCCGGCTCCAGCTCTGCGAACACGTCGGCCGCCACGCCCTTGGGCAGCGTGCGGAAAGCCAGCACGGCCTCCTCACCGTTCAGCAGTCCCAGAAATTCTGCAATATCCACTTCGTTCAGCTCCAGCAGGGCCTCGCGCAGAGCCTTAAAGGAACGTTTTTTCAGCAGCGCCTCCAGCGCTGCAAAATCATACTGCCGATCCATTTGTGTTTCCTCCTTCTTCCTGTGTGTCGGAGGACGAACACGGGGTGCCTGCCCGGACAAAAAGCCGCGGAAGCAGGCACCAGAGGCCCGCCGCCGCGGCAAACAAAACCAAAACACGCAAATGCGGGCGTGCAGCGCGCACAGCCCGCTCTGCGCCCCGAAAAAGAGCGTCAGAAAACAGGCCCGAAGCGCCCTGCGGCCGCCGGTGGTGTCTGATCCGGTTGTCTGCCGGGCAATCCCATACTTCGTCCAACGGGTTCCAAAGACGCTTCCTCCTTTGTCGTTTCAATTTGCGCGGCAGCACAGCGCCCCGCGCCACTCTATTGTACGATGCCCGGCCCGGATTTGCAACCCCTTTGGGCGCGGTCCGGCGTCTGCCGCAAAGCGGCCCCGTCCGGCGCACTGCCGGACGGGGCCGCTGCTCCGCTCTCACCGCATTGTTTTTCCGTCTATCATCGCCACCTTGGATGTCCGGCCCATCCATGCGTAATATCTGCGCCAGTCCTCCAGAGATTGCAGCGGGATATCTTCGCCGCGTACAAGGATATGCTCCGCCACCTGCTCCGGCTTCAGCGCGCAGTCGTGTTCCTGTCCGTTTTCCAAGATGACGAACCCCGCCATCACGTCCACATCCACGCCGCGGACGGTGAATTCCAGGAAGCAGCGCGTCCTATACTGTGCGTTCGGGTCGGACGGAGCCGGCGCGCCCAGCGGCAGCATCGCCTGCTTCAGCTTTTCCACATCCGTTTCACAGACCATCAGGTCAATGTCGCGGAACACGCCCGTTTTCCCCTTAAAATACAGCAGCAGGGAACCGCCCACGGCCCAGGTGACGCCGCTTTGGTTCAGCGCCCGCGCAATATCGGCCAATACATCCAGCTTGCGTTCTGTTTCCATGGCACAGCGCCTCCTGTTTTTCGGTCCCACAGCGTTTAATCCTCATCCGCGCCCCACGACGCGCGCACCTTTCGCCTCCGGCCGCAGCACCCAGCACTGTGGGTAAACCCGCAGCAGCGCCGCTTTCGCGGCCTGGGCCGGGGCCTCGTCTGCAAACACGCCGAACACCGCCGCCCCACTGCCCGTCATCAGCGCTGCCAACGCGCCGTGGGCGCGCAGCGTTTCGCAGATGGGCTTTGTCGCGGCGCTGGCGCTGGAATATTCCAGCGCGTTCTTCATCTGCGCGCACAGGCCCGCCAAATCGCCCCGTGCGATGGCGGCCGCCGCAGCCGCGCTGTCCGGACGCACGTCGGTACCAATGCGGTCGTACCTTGCATATGCCTGCGGCGTGGAAATGCCGCCCGCGGGCATACATACCGTAAAAAAGCAGGGCGGGCAGGGCTTCAGCGGCTCCAGGATATCGCCCACACCGGTAACCCGGGCCGTGCCGCCCACAATGGAAAACGGCACGTCCGCGCCCACCTGCGCGCCCAGCGCGCACAGCTCTGCCGCGGAAAGGCGCGCGCCGTACAGCTCGTTCAGCCCCACCAGAACGGCGGCGGCGTCGGCGCTGCCGCCCGCCATGCCCGCGCGCACGGGCACATGCTTTTCCACCGTGATGGCCGCGCCCGCCAGGAGGCCCGTGCCGTGAAAAAACGCCAGCGCCGCTTTATAGGCGGTGTTGTGCTCGTTGGCCGGCACGCGGGAGCCGGGCAGCGAAAGCGAAAGTCCCCTGCTTCTGCGCAAAGTGACGCGCTCCCGCAGGCTGACAGCCTGCATGATCATATCCAGCGTGTGATATCCGTCCGGCCGGGTCCCCGTCACGTCCAGCGTGAGATTCAGCTTTGCGGGTGCAAGCACGGTGACGCTGCGCATGAAAACGACCTCCCTTTACCGCTGTTCCAGCAGTTCAATGATCCTGAAAATCCCCAACAGCACCATCCCCGCAAAAAGGCAGGCGAGGAAAAGCAGCGGCTCTCTGTAATTCCAGTCGAACAGCATGCCGCCCAAAAAGCACTGCAGCAGAAATACGGCCGCCAGCGTGAGCAGCAGGAGCGCCGAAAGCAAAACAGCTGTTGAAATTCCTTTTTTCATTTCTGCCTCTTTCCGTCTACAGATTGAATATCCCAGCCCGCTTCACATCGATGGCCTTTGCGGGGCACATCTCGTGGCAGCAAAAACAGCGGATGCAGGCCCTCGGCACGATATGCGCCTTTCCGTCTTCCACTGTGATGGTGTGCCCTGGGCATATCTCGGCGCACTTGCCGCAGCCGATGCATTTGCTCCGGTGGATCTTCGGGCGCGGGGCAAGCCACTTTTCCACGCCCGGAACGGCCCAGCGCAGCGCCCGGGGCGCCTTGTCGGCAAAGCTGATGTCTGCAAAGCCCGCGGGCAGTTTATAGTCCGCTACGGGCGCTGCCGCCTGCGTGTCGCCGCGCAGCAGCGCTTCGTCCAGTGCCGCCTCGCACAAGCCGCGGGCATGGGCGGCGGCAAGGTACGGCACCCGCATCGCGGGCATCCCCATCAGGCGGCACACAGCAAGGTCCACCGCATACGCGTCCTCCCCGCCCAGCACCAGCCCCAGCGCCCGGGGCGTGCCGCCCGCGGGGCCGTCGCCCTCCATAGCCAGCACGCCGTCGGCAATGATAAGCTGCGGCCGCACGGTCTCGCACAGGTCCACCAGCATTTCTCCAAACGGCTCCTTTTCCGGGAAGCGCATATGGAATTCGGCTTTCTGCAGGCCCGGCACCGTGCCGAACAGATTTTTCACCGCGCAGGACATGCCCGTCATCACATGGGTCTTGACCTTGGGCAGGTCGATGATGAAATCCGCCTCCAGAACGGGGCGCAGCAGGCTGAACTCCTTCACCCGCACGCCGTCCGTTTTACGCGGCGCTGCCTCGCACGCCGTGTAGGCCAGCGCGCCGTGGCGCTCGCACACCGCCAGCAGGCCGCTGGCCTTATAGATGCTCTTCATCACAGCGGGGTTGTACAGCCCGCCGGGGGAATCCGCCACGGTGATACTTTCAACGCCACGCCGCCGCAGCGCCGCACACACGGCGTCCAGCACGGCGGGGTGGGTGGTGACGGCCTTTTCGGGCGCGTGTTTCGCCACCAGGTTCGGCTTCACAAGCACGCGGCTGCGCGGGCCCAGCGCCCGGGCGGCCGCGCTTTGGGCAAAAATGTCCTCCACGTCCGCGGCCAGCGCCGCGGACGCATAGTCCGGCACGGAATAACAATGTACTTCCTTCCCCATCGCTTACACGCCCAGCTCCTGCAAAAACAGCTCGATGCGGTGCAGCGCCTCGGACAAATGGCCGATGGAATACGAATAGCTGATGCGCACATGCCCTTCGCCGGAATCGCCGAAGGCGTTGCCCGGCACCACGGCTACCTTTTTGCCGAACAGCAGCTTTTCGCAGAATTCCTCGCTGGAAAGGCCCGTTTTCCGAATGGAGGGAAAGGCATAAAACGCCCCCTCCGGCTCGAAGCAGTCCAGGCCCATGCGGTTCAGGCTGCTCACGAGGAAGCGGCGGCGCATGTCATACTCGCTGCGCATGGCCTCGATATCCGCGTCGCAGCGGCGCAGAGCCGTCACGGCCGCGTACTGGCTGGTGGTGGGCGCGCACATGATGGCGGACTGGTGGATCTTCGTCATTACCTTGATGATCGGCTCCGGCCCGCAGGCATAGCCCAGACGCCAGCCCGTCATGGCATAGGCCTTGGAAAAACCGTTCACTACAACGGTGCGTTCCTTCATGCCCGGCAGCGAGGCGATGCTCACATGGCGCTCGCCGCCGTAGGTCAGCTCGGCATAGATCTCATCCGACAGAACGATGATGTCCTTATCCCGCAGCAGCGCCGCGATGGGTTCCAGGTCCTCCCGGCGCATCACGGCCCCTGTGGGATTGCACGGGAACGGGAAGATGATGAGCTTTGTGCGCGGCGTGATGGCCGCCTCCAGCTCCTGCGCCGTCAGCTTAAAGCCGTTTTCAGCTTTCAGCGGCAGCGGCACGGGCACGCCGCCCGTCAGCGTGGTGATGGGGTAATAGCAGACAAAGCACGGCTCCGGGATGATGACTTCGTCGCCGGGGTTCACCAGCGCGCGGATGCACATATCGATGGCCTCGGAGCCGCCCACGGTAACGACGGTCTCCCCGGGCGTGTAGGAAAGGCCCATGCGGCGGGAAAGGTAATTGCAGGTCTCCTCCCGCAGCTCCGCCAGGCCCGAATTGCTCGTGTACCAGGTGCGCCCTTTTTCCAGGCTGCGGATGCCCGCGTCGCGCACCGTCCAGGGCGTTTTAAAATCCGGCTCGCCCACGCCCAGCGAGATGCAGTCCTTCATCTCGGCCGCAATGTCAAAAAATTTGCGGATGCCCGAGGGACGCATGTCGCGCGCGGCGGCGGAAATGATCTTTGCATAATCCATCACAGCAGCTCCCGTTCGTCGGTGGGTTCCAGGCCGTATAGCACGCCGTCTTTTTTATAGGTGCGCAGCACGAAATGCGTGGCCGTGCTCAGCACGTCGTCCAGCGGGCTCAGCCGCTTTGCCACGAACAATGCAATGTCCTGAAAGCTCTTGCCGCTCATCACCAGCGAAAGGTCGTACCCTCCGCTCATCAGCATCACGCTGTCCACCTCGTCAAAGCGGGCGATGTTGGCCGCAACCTCGTCAAAGCCGCAGTCCCGCTTGGGCGAAACGCGCAGCTCGATGATGGCCTGCACCCGGTCGGCTCCGGCCTTGTCCCAGTCGATCAGCGCCTTGTAGCCGTTGATGACGTGGGCCTGCTGGTACGCGTCGATCTGCTTCGCCACTTCCTCGGGCGTGCTCTCCACCATCGTGGCGATATCCTCAAGGCTGATACGGGCGTTTTCCTCCAGGATCTTGAGTATCTTTTCCATGGATGTTCCCCTCTTTCTTCGCTGTACATCACGCCTCTTCATTTATGAGGCGATATTTATTAGGCGATATTAGGTATATTATAGTAAATCCGGCGCCGAAAGTAAACATCCGCACAAAACACACCGCGCACGGAGTCGGGATTTCGGCGGTTTCGGCTCTTTTCCCCGGCGGTTTTTTTTGTTATACTGGTAAAACAGACCGCGGGCCGGACGGGCCCGCCTGCGGACGCCGCGCCCCGACGGCGCGGGCACAACGGAGGAGAGGGAACAAAATGGAAGCTGTTATCACTGTCGTGGGCAACGACAAAGTAGGCATTCTTGCACAGGTGTGCACCGCGTGTGCCGAGGCCAATGTAAACGTGGAGGAAGTGACGCAGCGCATCCTGCGCGGCACCTTCGCCATGATCATGCTGGTGGATGTGTCCAGCTGCTCGATGGATTTTACGGCCTTTGCAGAGAAGATGAAGCAGAAGGGCGACGAGCTGGGCGTGGATGTGCGCTGCACCCGGCAGGAAATCTATGACGCCATGCACCGTATTTAAGGAGATGGAGCGCATATGTTGAACACGAACGATATTCTCGAGACCATCCAGATGATCACGGACGAGCATCTGGACGTGCGCACCGTGACCATGGGCATCTCCCTGCTGGACTGTGCGGACCCGGACGGCCGAAAAGCCTGCGAAAAGATCTACCGCAAGATCACCGAAAAAGCAAAGGCCCTTGTCAAAACAGCCGAGGACATCTCAGCCACCTACGGCATGCCCATCGTAAACAAGCGCATCTCGGTAACGCCCATCGCCATGCTGCTGGCCAGCGCGCCGGACGCGGACCCGGTGTGGTATGCCAAAACGCTGGACGCTGCGGCCAAGGCCGTGGGCGTCAACTTCATCGGCGGCTATTCGGCGCTGGTGCACAAGGGCTTTTCCGCCGGGGACGAGCGGCTCATCCGCAGCATCCCGGAGGCGCTGGCCTGTACGGACTACGTCTGCAGCAGCATCAACGTCGGCTCCACCAAGAGCGGCATCAACATGGACGCCGTCAAGATGATGGGGCCCGTCATCAAGGAAGCCGCGGCGCGCACGCGGGATAAAATGTGCGCGGGCGCGGCAAAGCTTGTCGTATTCTGCAACGCGCCGGAGGACAACCCCTTCATGGCGGGCGCGTTCCACGGCCCGGGCGAGCCGGACTGCGTTATCCACGTGGGCGTCTCCGGCCCGGGAGCGGTGCGTGCGGCTCTGGCCCAGCTGCCCAAGGATGCTTCGCTGGACACCGTGGCCGAGCTGATCAAACGCACGGCGTTCAAAATCACACGCATGGGCCAGCTTGTGGGCAACCTTGCCAGCGAGCGGCTGGGCGTGCCCTTCGGCATCGTGGACCTTTCACTTGCGCCCACGCCCGCGCCCGGCGATTCCGTGGCGAATATTCTGGAAGAAATCGGGCTGGAGAGCTGCGGCTGCTGCGGCACGACGGCCACGCTGGCCATGCTGAACGACGCGGTAAAAAAGGGCGGCGTGATGGCCTCGAACCACGTTGGCGGGCTTTCCGGCGCGTTCATCCCTGTGTCCGAGGACGACGGCATGATCAAAGCCGTGGAGCGCGGCAGCCTATCCATTGAAAAGCTGGAAGCCATGACGGCCGTGTGCAGCGTGGGCATCGACATGGTCGTCATCCCGGGTGAGACAGACGCCGCCGTCATCTCGGCGCTCATCGCGGACGAGGCCGCCATCGGCATGGTGAACACCAAAACGACGGCCGTGCGCGTTATCCCGGCCATCGGCTGCAAGGAGGGCGACGTGCTGGACTTCGGCGGCCTTTTGGGCTATGCGCCCATCCTGCCCGTGAGCACGTTCTCGCCGTCGGTGTTCGTCAACCGCGGCGGACGCATCCCCGCTCCGCTGCAGGCGCTGAAAAACTGAACTTTCTCTGTGCCGCCCCTCTGCGGGGCGGCTTTTTGTCGCTGGGAAGTGCATTCCGCGCTTTGGGCAAAGGCTTGCGCCAGACGCTGGAATGATATTCTTTCCATAAAACCATCAATCGGAATTTGAATTTGAAATGATTTATATTCGGTTTTGCCGCAGCTATAAAATCTTATACGTCTGCGCCAGCCAAAGGCCGATGCACAATAAATACTGTGAGGTGCGCTATGGCAGATATAAAAATATCAGATATGATGCGTATGCAGATGAATTTGTGGGAGCAGCACAAGGATACCTGGTCTCCCATGGAAGCAAAATTCGGCAGGAATTTTATACTGTGGATGATGGAAGAAATGGGCGAATGTATTGCTATTATCAAGAAAAAAGGCGATTCGGCGATTATGCGGGAAGCCTCTGTCCGTGAGGCGTTTGTCGAGGAAATGAGCGACGTTCTGATGTACTATTTTGATACATTGCTTCGATATGGTGTAACTCCTGAAGAAATCTCAAATGCCTGTCTCTTATACACATCTCCGAGCCCACGAGACGC
>OJQI01000510.1_pt1 | contig 20764 bp, 19 predicted proteins | sample 1598711 | NCBI WGS metagenome assembly OJQI01 (sample SAMN03922505, study PRJEB24848) | human gut metagenome | isolation source: stool sample | host: Homo sapiens | place: Germany | collected 2011-11 | reverse complement strand
AGATAGCGTAGCGTCTCGTGGGCTCGGAGATGTGTATAAGAGACAGGCGCTGGACAGTGAACTGGCTTTTCTGCAGGCTCTGTGCGGCCTGACGCTGGACGAGCTGCTGGCCGCTGCCGGTTCTGCCACAGGGCAGGCGCAGGAGCTGGCTTTCCTGCCCCGGTGGGAGACCTCCAGCATCGACCTGCCTGCCGCCTACGCCCAGCGCATGAGCGAGGTGGGAAAAAAAGGCTATGGCATGTTTGCCAAGCACCATGTGTTCACGGTGGAGAACGGCCATCTGGTGCCGGTGAAATACCCGGACCCCCAGCGCCTTTCCGAGCTGCCCGGCTACGAGAAGGAGCGCGAAAAGGTCATTGCCAACACAAAGGCCCTGCTGGCCGGGATGCCCGCCAACAATGTGCTGCTGTACGGCGATGCAGGCACCGGCAAGTCCAGTGCGGTGAAAGCCATTGCCAATGAGTTTGCACCTGAAGGCCTGCGGCTGGTGGAAGTGAAGAAGAACCAGCTCTACCAGATCCCGGATCTGATGGACAAGCTGGCCGCGAACCCGCTCAAATTCATCCTGTTCATCGACGACCTGAGCTTTACCGCCAACGACGACAACTTTGCCGCCCTGAAGGCCATTCTGGAGGGCAGCGTAGGCGGCAGAGCCAAGAACATTGCGGTATACGCCACCTCCAACCGCCGCCACCTTATTAAAGAAACACTGACCGACCGCACCGGCGACGACATTCACGAAGCCGATACCCGGCAGGAGCTGATGAGCCTTTCGGCCCGATTCGGCCTGACGGTCACTTTCCAGCGGCCGGAGAAGGCCCGGTTTGAGACCATTCTGGCCGAACTGGCAAAGCAGCACGGCATCGACATGCCGATGGATCAGCTGCTGGTCAAAGCCGAAGCCTTTGCCATCCGCGCCGGCGGCCGCAGTCCCCGCGTGGCAAAGCAGTTTATTGAGCAGTGCGAGGCGGGCGTGCAGAAGTAATTAGTTTGTCTTTATTTTAACATCAAAGTCTCTGACAAATCTTTCACAAAATGCCGAGAAGTCGTGAATTTTTTCACCTTCTCGGCATTCTTTGTCTATTTTTTATTTATCGGTAAAAAGCCTTGCATTCTATTGAAATTCAGGCTATAATATGGCCAACATCAGCCAATTGAGCACTTCTGGAGGGCAACTATGGGCTTTTTAACGGGTAAGACCGCTATCATCACCGGCGCAGGCCGCGCCGTACTTTCCGATGGCAGCTGCGGCTCCATCGGCTATGGCATTGCCACCGCCTTTGCAAAAGAGGGCGCAAATCTGGTAATCACTGGCCGTAATGTGAAAAAACTGGAAGAGGCAAAAAACGAGCTGGAAGCCAAGTATGGCATCCGCGTTCTGCCGGTGCAGGCAGATGTGTGTGCAGGCACCGACAACGAAGCCACCGTGCAAAATGTCGTCAATCAGGCTGTAGATACCTTTGGTGGCATTCAAGTGCTGGTGAACAACGCACAGGCATCCGCTTCCGGCGTGCCGCTGGCAGAGCACACCACCGAGCAGTTTGATCTGGCCCTTTATTCCGGCCTGTACGCTGCATTTTACTATATGAAGGCCTGCTATCCCTATCTGGCCAAGTCCAAGGGCAGCGTGATCAACTTTGCATCCGGTGCAGGCTTGTTTGGCAACTTTGGCCAGTGCTCCTACGCTGCCGCCAAGGAGGGCATCCGCGGCCTGTCCCGCGTGGCCGCTACTGAGTGGGGCAAGGATGGCATCAATGTCAACGTGATCTGCCCGCTGGCCTGGACCGCCAAGCTGGAGCAATTCCAGCAGGCATACCCGGATGCGTTCAAAGCCAACGTCAAGATGCCGCCCATGGGCCACTATGCCAACCCCGAGACCGAGATCGGCCGGGTATGCGTGCAGCTGGCCATGCCGGACTTCAAGTATCTGTCCGGCGAGACTCTCACGCTGGAGGGCGGCATGGGTCTGCGCCCGTAATTGCTCTTCTCATTTTTCCTCACACATGCAAAAGGGGCTGTGCCAGCGGCACAGCCCCTTTTGTGTTTAGGCCTGATTATTCGCGCACGGCGATGCACTCGATCTCCAGCTTTGCGCCCTTGGGAATGGCGGCCACCTGCACGCAGCTGCGGGCAGGGAACGGCTCAGCAAAGGCCTTGGCATACACGGCATTCACAGCGGCAAAATCGTTGATGTCAGCAAGGAAGATGACAGTCTTGACCACATTTGCCATGGAAAGGCCAGCCTCGGCCAGAATGGCCTTGAGGTTTGCAAGGCTCTGTGCAGCCTGCTCTTCAACCGTATCGGCCATCTTGCCGGTAGCAGGGTCTACCGGGATCTGGCCGGAAACAAACACCATATTGCCCAGATCGATCGCCTGGCTGTAAGGGCCGATGGCTGCGGGTGCGTTGGAAGTGGAAACGACTTTCATGATAAAACGTTCCTTTCTTTTTTCTTCTATTATACTCTTTCGCTCACAAGCTGGAAACCCTCTTTTGCAAGCTCTGCGCGGATCTGCTCGATCTGCTCGGCATCGCGGGTCTCAAGGGTGAGCTTGAGGAAGCAGCTGGAAATGGGCATGTTGGGATCGGAGCCATCGTGCTGCACCGACACCACATTGCTGCCGCAGCGGGACACGATCTCGGCCACCTTCTTGAGCTGGCCGGGCTTGTCCTCCAGCGCAATGGTCATGTTCGCCTTGCGGCCGCTCATGACCAGACCACGGGTGATCACGCGGTTGAGGATGTTCACATCGATGTTGCCGCCGGAGACGACGCAGGCCACCTTTTTGCCCTCGACCGGCAGCTTGTGGAACAGCACTGCAGCCACCGGCACGGCTCCGGCACCCTCGGCAACCAGCTTCTGGTTCTCCATCAGCGAGAGGATGGCGGCAGCGGTCTCATCCTCGCTCACGGTCACGATGTCGTCCACATACTGCTCACAGATCTGGTAGGTCAGCTCACCGGGAGTCTTGACCTGAATGCCGTCTGCAAAGGTAGAAACGGCTTTCAGGGTCTGGTACTTATGCTCGTGCAGGCTGCGGTACATGCTGGGTGCGCCCTCGGCCTGTACGCCATAGACCTTCACCTCCGGGCGCAGACTCTTGATGGCAAAGGCCACGCCGGAGATCAGGCCGCCGCCGCCCACCGGCACAACGACCGCATCCACATCCGGCAGCTGATCCAGAATTTCCAGACCAATGGTTCCCTGCCCCGCGATGACCTGCTCATCGTCATAGGGGTGGATAAAGGTCATGCCGGTCTCTTCCTGCAGCTCCACAGCCTTGTCGTGGGCATCATCGTAGGTGCCAGGAACCAGACACACCTCTGCGCCCAGATTCTTGGTATTCTCCACCTTCATGATGGGGGCACCGTCCGGCATACAGACGATGCTCTTGATGCCGCGACGGGTAGCAGCCAGCGCCACGCCCTGTGCGTGGTTGCCGGCAGAGCAGGCGATCACGCCCTTGGCGCTCTCCTCCTCGGAAAGCTGGCTGATCTTATAGTAAGCACCGCGCACCTTAAAGCTGCCGGTGGCCTGCAGGTTTTCGGTTTTCAGGTACAGCTGGCAGTCCTTGGAGAGCTTGGGTGCCTCGATGAGGTCGGTCTTGCGGGCAACATCCTTGAGCACAAAGGCTGCATGGTAGATCTTATCCAGAGTCAGCATGGTTTTCTCCCTCTATTTTTATCGTTCCCTGCTCTGCGGCTTTTCCGCCCTCAGAGCCTTTATTTCTGGCTTATTATGCATGTTTCTCAGTATAGGTTAACAAAGTTGATTTGTCAAATGAATTTCCTTCACGCCTGAAACCTAAAAAGAGAACTGCCGCAGGCATACCGCCCACAGCAGTTCTCCGTGTTTTTGTGTTTTTAACGGCCGCGGCCACCGCCGCCGCCGTGGCTGCCGCCGCCGCCCATTCCACCGAAGGAGCCGCCGCCGAAGCTGCCGCCGCCGAACGAGCCGCCGCCGCGGGAGCCACCGAAGGACCCGCCGCCAAAGCCGCCGCCCATGGGAGGACGGGGCGGACGCCGGTTGTTGTTCCGGGGCGGGCGGGGCCGGTCATTGCGGGGGCCGGGGCCATAGCCCGGGCCGTATCCGGGGCCGAAGCCGGGGCCCGGAGGGGGCGGCGGGCCGTGACGATAATGCCGACGGGCCGAGCCTGCCATGTAGCCCCATGCGAAGGGGCCCCAGTTCCAGCCTGCTGCGTGGCCGATGGGTGCAATGAACACCCGGAACACGAACAGTACGATGATCAGCATCACCATCAGGGACATGAACAGGATCACGATACCCAGAACGATATCCCCAAAGGTGGTGGGGCCGTCGTCCGGCTGGGCATAGCTGCCATCGTCGTAGCTGCCATTGTTCAGATTTACCCCATAAACACTTGCAATGGTGTCGGCCACATTGTTGGCACAGGTGATTACTGCATCGCTGTAATCGCGGTTAACAAAATCACCTTCCATGGTCTGAGCGAGGGCACTGGCCTGACTTTCCAGCGTGGTGTTGCGGAAGCCGTCGCCGTAGGTCACGTAGTAATCGCCGTCCTCGTAGATGGGCGATTCCATCACCAGCAGGATCAGCACACCGTTGTTCTCGGAAGCCGAGCCAATGCCCCAGGCGTTGAAGGCCTGTGTTGCATAATCCTCAGTGGAATAATTACCCGTATAATCTACAGTCAGTACGCCGATCTGTGCTCCGTTGCAGCTGGACTGCAGCTGGTTGTTCAGATCAACGATGGTCTGGGTAGTGCTGTCGCTCAGGATGTTGGCATCATCCACCACACATTCGTCTTTGGGCAGGTCCGGCAGGCTGGCGGCGGCAAGGGCCGCCGGGCACAGGGCCGCTGCGCCCACCACAAGGGCCAGCACCAGAGCGCTTACGCGTTTTGCAAAATTTTTCATGCGAAGGGTTCAACCTCCTTTACACCGGCAATGGCTCCCAGCACGCTGGCCGGAAAGCCGCCGGTCTCTTTCTGGTAGTCGTAAACGGCATCGTTGTATTTCAGGGTGCCGATGATGGTAGCCGCACTGTTGAACTGGCCGTACTGGCCCTGCACCGCGCCCATCTTCATGGGGTCTGCGGCCTGCTCCTGCAGCTTTGCGTAGAGCTGGTCGATCCGCGACCCCAGCACCTCGTTGGCCTGATACAGCGCATGCATCGTGCTGCCCTGATAATAGGGCAGCGAGGTGAGTGCCTGACTTTTGCCGCCGTTCTGCACGGCTTCCAGACAGGCGGTAAAATCGCTCAGCGCGCTCTGTGCGGCCTGCACCTCGGCACTGTCCGCTCCCAGCGTGCTGCTGGCGGTAGTGATGATGGTTGCCGCCGTGTTCATGCGGGTGGTCAGCTCCTCGTTGAGGTTATAGCCGTTGTCTGCTGCCACACCCACCGTGTACCATTTGCGGACTTCGTTGTACCGGCTGCGCAGCTTGGCGCTGCCAAAGCCCAAAAAGGCCGCCAGCATCACCACCACGCTCAGCGCCAGTGCAGCTGCGCGGGTGGAAAGGGCTGCGGGCAGCTTTGCTTCCAGCCCTGCCAGCTTCTGCTGCAGAGGTGTCAGCGGCACGGCCTGCTCCGGCTGCTTTTGTTCGCGGTAGCTGCCCGCGTCAAAACCGCCGGAAGTGCTGTTCTGTTTTTGCGAAAAATCTGCGTTTGCCATCTCAGCTCCGGATCTCCATCATTTTTGCTTTCAGTTCGTCCTCGATGCGGTTCAGTTCCTGCTCGGCGGCAGCGCGCTTTGCGCGGCCCTCGCTCTGGATCTTGTTCAGCTCGTCCAGCGTCTCGATCAGGCTCTTGTTGGTCTGCTGCAGGGTCTCGATGTCCACCACACCGCGCTGAGATTCCTTTGCGGTCTCGATGGTACCCATCTTCAGGGCCTCTGCGTTCTTCTTGAGCAGGTCGTTGGTCATGTCGGTCACGGCACGCTCGGCCTGCATGGCCTTCTGGGTGTGGGCCAGACCCAGCGCCAGCACCATCTGGTTCTTCCACAGGGGGATGGTGTTGACGATGGTGGACTGGATCTTTTCCGCCATCATGGTATTGTTGTTCTGCAAAAGGCGGATCTGCGGCCCCATCTGCAGGCTGATGTTGCGGGTCAGCTCCAGATCATAGAGCTTCTTCTCAAAGCGTTCGCACTGGTCGGCCAGATCACGAGCCGCCTGTGCATCCTCCGGCAGGCCGGAAGCCTTGGCCTTGTCCATGGCCTGCTGCAGCTCGTTTGCCCGCACATCGGCCAGCTTCTTTTTGCCGGCCAGGATATACATGCTCAGCTCCTTGAAGTAGGCCATGTTCAGATCATACATCTTATCCAGCATGGCGATGTCCTTGAGCAGCTGCACCTGATGGCCCTCCAGCATGGACTGGATCTTTTCCACGTTGGTCTCGGCCTTGTTGTACTTCATCTTCATGGCATCCAGCTGGTCGCCCTTCTTCTTGAAGAAGCCGAGGATGCCCTTTTTTTCTTCCTCGCCTGCATCAAAGCTCTTCAGCTCACCGATCAGGCTGGTGATCATATCGCCCACTTCGCCCAGATCCTTGGTGGCCACCTTGGAAAGGGCGGCCTCGGAGAAATCGCCGATCTTCTTCTGACAGGCGGAGCCGTACTGCAGCACCTGCTGGCTGTTGGTAATATCGATCTTTTCAGCAAACTGATCCACCATGGCCTGTTCTTCCGGGGTCAGGTTCACCTGCGGCTGCTCCGGTGCGGCAGCTTCCTGCTGGGCGGGTGCTGCCTTTTCCTCTTCTGCCGGGGTGGGGTCCAGCGTCAGGGTGGGTACTGCGGGTGCATCGAGGTCAAAGTTGAATGTATTATCAGCCATAAGAGATTCCTTCCTTTCCAAATACCATTTACCTTTTTTCTTAGCTCAGGCCCTGCCCTTTGAGCATGTTCTGCAGCACCGTGATATCTGCAGAAAGGTCCATGCTCTCGGCGGCGTACAGGGCATCCAGCTGGTTTTCAAACGCCGTGGCAATGGAAGCAGCATTGTGCTCCACCTCGGTACGGATGGCTGCGGCATTCTCGCCGCGCACGCCCTGCTTTGCCAGCTTTGCATACTGCTGCAGAACGTTCACCGCATCCGGCAGGTAATAGTTTGCGAACCTGCGCACCTGCTTTGCCTTTTCCGGGTTTGCTTCCACCGCTTCCACAATGGAGCGGCCCGCCTTTTCCATGCGGGTCATGGCGGCAGAGAGCTGCGGGTCCGGCAGCTGCTCGTTGAGGGTGTGCAGGGTATCCAGTTTCTGCTGAATGTCGGTCAGCATCGCGTCCACATCCTCCACACCGGTGTGGAAAGGCACTTCGTGCTCCACCACCCGGGGCGGGCAGACCTTCTGTGCCGCACCAAAGGCCACAAATGCACCGCCCAGCGCCGCCAGAAGCGTCCACAGCTTATACACCGGCAGTACCGCGCACAATACCAAAAAGACCAGTGCCATTGCATAAAATGGCAGAACGCTGGGCTTTCTGGTGCGGATGATCTTGCTCATGTTTCTTCTCCTTGTCCGGGGCATTGCCCCTTATGTCATCCATAATACCGCACCCCGCGAAAAACGCAAGGCTTTCACGGATAATTTACAACCTGGCCATCATTTGTTGATCCACGGCAAGAGGGCCGCGCCCCAGATTTCGCGCAGCTTTTCCGGGCGGCAGGCAGCGTTTGCCGGGCTGGTGCTGGGCAGCTTTACCGCTGCAATGCCGGACACCGGCTGCAGATACTTTGTATAAATCCGGTATGCGGTGGCTCCGTTGCAGAATACTGCTTCGATGGGTGCCTTTGCCAGCAGAGCGGCAATATCATTCGGCACTGCATCCTTGATGGAAGCATCCGCTGCGCCGGTGATGGTGCAGCGTTCCAGCGTGTCCCAGAGGGCCAGCCCATGGCGCAGGATGATCTGCTTTTTGGCTTCAATGTCCTCACGGGCAGGCACCGGCTCACCGGTCAGCGCGGCCATCATGGGCCAGAAGCGGTTCTGCGGGTGGCCGTAGTAAAAGGCCATCTCCCGGCTTTTGGGGCTGGGCCATGTGCCAAGGATCAGCGCCCGGCTGTGTTCGTTATACACCGGTTCAAAGCTCATTGTCCGCCTGCACTTTCAATTTTATCCCAAGGCGAGCCAAGGTCGCGGCCGGACGGCTCTGCTCTGGGGCCGTCGAACCACAGCTCATCGATCAGGTCGGCAAGGCCGTCCTCCCGCACATCGCCAATGATGCGGTCGGCGGCAGCCTTTGCGTCCGGCGTGCCGTTTGCCATGCAGCAGCCAAGGCCCGCTGCCTTCAGCATGGCCACATCGTTGGCAGAATCGCCTGCCGCCACGGCATCGGCCAGTGTCAGGCCCATCTTTTCGCACAGGTCGGCAAGGCCAACGCCTTTGTCCATTCCACCGCGCACGATGTCGTAGTAGCACAGGCCGTCGGCATTCTGCGCGCCCACCTGCATCCAGTGCAGGCCCAGATGGCCGTACTTGGCGTTGAAGTCCGCCACACGCTCCGGCGGCATGGCCGCAAAAGCGGCGTGGGGCATGTCGATCAGGTGGCGGTCCTGATCTTCACCGTCCATACAGTCCAGCCCGATGCTGTTCATCTGCTGATAGCCCCTGTGCAGATATTCATACTCGCAGTAGGCGTAGCAGGCATCCCTGAAATTGAACTGCAGCGGATAGTTATAATCCTCGCAGAAATCCACCAGTGCGTACATTTCCTCAGCGGTGAGCGGGTGCTCGGCCACGATGCGGCCCTCGCGGTCCACCACACAGGCACCGTTGCAGGTGATGGCATAATCGAACCGGATGCCGCCCAGCTGGCCTTTGAGGTTGACGCACGGATACGCACGTCCGGTGCTGAGCACGAATCTGCCGCCTGCGGCCTGCAGCTTTTTGATGGCTTTTACCACCTTCTGACGCGGCTTGCCCTCGCCAAAGGGCACCAGTGTGTTGTCGTAATCGCTTGCCAGAATCTTATATTGCATTCTATTCTCCCCTATGGAACTGAGTTTTGTACCAGTATACCATACTTTTTTAAAATTGGGGTGCATTTGGGCATAAAAATAAGGCTACTGCACAGAATTCCATGCAATAGCCTTATTTTGTTTCACGATGCCGTTTTCTTTGCAGCTCCTTCTCGTGATCACGCAAACACGGCCACGACCACCTGCATTGCCACGCCGAGGAATGCGCCTGCACCCCATGTCAGGCCGGTGATGAACAGGTTCTGCTTCCACGAAGGATTGGTGCGCCACAGCACCGCAAGGCCCACGCCTGCACCGGTGCAAAGGCCCGCCACCAGACTGGAAAAGCGCAGAGCACCCTCCACATACAGCTGGGTCAGCAGCACGCTGGCGGCACAGTTGGGGATCAGGCCCACCAGCGCAGCCACTACCGGCTGGAAGAAGCCCATGCTGCCCAGAAGGTCTGCAAACACATCTTCGCCCACGCCCTCGACGATCAGGCCGAACACCAGACTGAACGCAAAAATGAACACAAAGATCTCCAGCGTGTGGCGCAGGGCCGCTTTCCAGATGGGGGCGGGCTTGCCCTCTTCGTCGCTGTGCTCCTCGTGACAGTCCACCTCGTCGGCATGGCCGGTGTAGCCGCCGCACAGCGATTTGGGCAGCACGCCGCGCAGCACAAAATCCAGCACAAAGCCCACCACAATGGCGTATACCACCTTGATGACCATGAGCACAGCCAGCTTATCCCAGTAGGCCGGCATGGATACCAGCAGCGGGATGGCTTCGTCGCTGGTGGCAAGGTAGACGGCCATCAGGGTGCCCAGCGTGATGACGCGGGAGGAGTAGAAGTTGGACGCAATGGCCGAAAAGCCGCACTGCGGCACACAGCCCAGCACCGCGCCCGGAATCGCGCCCCAGCGCCCGCCGCCTGCCAGCAGTGCTTCAATGCGCTCACCGTGGCGGGTCTCGATATACTCGATCAGAAGATAAGCCAAAAACAGGAAGGGCAGCATCTTGGCGGTATCCACCAGAGATTCGCCCAGAACATCCAGAAACAGTTCCATATACACTCCTAAAAACGACCGTTCGTCGCTTCATTTTAGTAAATTGCAAATTGGTTGCATTTTTGAACAGGGATGATTATACACGATATTCTCTCCAATTGCAATATCAAAATGCAAATTAGTTGCAAATTTATATTATAGAACGCTGCAGCGCGTAAAAAGCACGATCTTAAATGGTCTCCGCTGATGCTCCGACCATTTTCAGCGGAATTATTATTTTATTTCGCAATTCTGGAAAATCTGCGGATTTTCCAGAATTGCCTTTTCACGGAAGGAGTCATGACCGAAAGCGGAAGCTGCCGCGCTGGTTTCCTGTGGAAACATTCGCGCGGCGGAGTTAACGTTCTGCCCGTAAGCACAAGCCTTTCCTCCACGCCCCCCGCCCATGAAAATGGGGTCCAGAAATGCCCGCAGGCGTTTCTGGACCCCAAAATCAAAAATATAATTTCCTTAGCTTATGCGCAAAGCAACGCGGAGCACATTTCAAATCGTCCCACACAGCAGGAGTCTGCGGTCTGTTTTACCCCTTCATCGGCACAAAGCCCACAAGGTCTTTTACCACCTCGCCGCCGATGATCAGGCCAGCCACCGAGGGTACAAAGGCATTGGAACCCGGCACCGAACGGCGCTGGGTGCACTTGCGCTGGGTGCCCGGAGGGCAGATGCAGTGATACTTGCAGCTGATGTCGTCATCCTCGATGGGGGTCATGGCAGGCTCCTTGGAGTAGACCACCTTCAGGTGCTTGATCCTGCGCTTGCGGCACTCGGTGCGCATCACCTTGGCCAGCGGGCAGACCGAGGTCTTGTAGATATCGGTCACTTCAAAGCGGGTCGGGTCCATCTTGTTGCCTGCGCCCATGGAGCAGATAATGGGAGTGCCCACCTCTTTGCACTTCATCACAAGGGCCAGCTTGCCGGTGACAGTGTCAATGGCATCCACCACATAGTCGTACTGGGTAAAGTCGAACTGGTCCTGTGTTTCCGGACCAAAGAAGCACCGGTGGGTGGTCACCCTGATGTCCGGGTCAATGTCGTGGATGCGCTGCGCAGCCACATCTACCTTATATTGCCCTACCGTGCTGCGGGTGGCGATGATCTGGCGGTTGAGGTTGGTCAGGCAGACTTTATCATCATCGATCAGATCCAGTGCCCCCACGCCGCTGCGCGCCAGCGCTTCCACCGTGTAGCCGCCCACGCCGCCGATGCCGAACACCGCCACGCGGGAATTGTGCAGTTTTTCCATAGCTTCCGCGCCCAGCAGCAACTGCGTGCGGGAATACTGATTTTGCATTTTGTTCTCCTTGTTACTTTTCCACTCTCGTAATGGTGCCGCCGCCCAGCACGGTGTCGCCCTGATACAGCACCACGGCCTGACCGGGCGTAGGGGCGCGCTGGGGCTGGTCAAATTCCAGCCGGAAGCCGCACTCCGCCGGGTAGACGGTGGCGGCCTGCTCCACCTGATGGTACCGGGTGCGGGCTGTGACCCGCAGCGGCCCGGTCAGCTCCGGAATGGCGATCCAGTTCACCTCGTCCGCATACACGATGCGGTCGAACAGCATCTCCTCCGGCCCTACCGTGACGGTGTTTGCCTGCATGTCCTTGCCGCAGACGTACACAGGTGCCCCCATGGCAAGGCCCAGCCCCTTGCGCTGGCCGATGGTGTACCGCACCGCGCCGTTGTGGGTGCCCACCACCCTGCCGCTCTCGTCCAGAAAATCACCTGCCGGATAGTGTTTGCCGGTGAAGTCCTCCATAAAGCGGGCATAGTCGCCATCCGGCACGAAGCAGATGTCCTGACTGTCGTGCTTGCGGGCATTGACAAATTTGTGCTGCTCCGCGATCTCGCGCACCTCAGTCTTGTGCAGGCCGCCCAGCGGCAGACGGATATGCGCCAGCTGCTCCTGAGTGAGGTTGTAGAGCACATAGCTCTGGTCCTTGCCCTCGTCCAGCCCCTTTTTGAGCAGGAAACGGCCGGTGGCCTCGTCCTGCTCCACCCGGGCATAGTGGCCCGTGACCACATACTCCATGCCGTGTGCCCGGGCCCAGTCCAGCAGATGGCGGAACTTCATATATTTATTGCAGTCGATGCAGGGGTTCGGCGTGCCGCCCGCCTCATACACGCGGACAAATTTTTCAATGATCTGGTCCCGGAAGTCGGCCGTGAAATCCAGCACCTCGTACGGGATATCCATGGCATACGCCACCTCTGCCGCGTCCTCGATGTCCTTTTCCGAGCAGCAGGTGTGAAAGCCGGACTGTCCCAGCGTTTCGTTGCGGGTGAGCCGCATGGTGATGCCGGTGCAGTCATAGCCTGCCTGCTGCATGAGCCATGCCGCCACCGAGCTGTCCACGCCGCCGCTCATGGCAATGAGGGCACGCGGCTTTGAATCAGGGGTCTGTGTGGTCATAAGTTCTCCTTTGGTGCATTCAACACACTAAAACAGTAGTATAATAGTAACTCTGAAAAAAGAGCTTGTCAAGACGCAGCGAGCTGCTGCACTGCGGCCAGCAGGGCTTGCCGCTCGTTGGGATATTCTTCCCGGATCACACCGTCCAGCAGCGCTTCCAGCACTTTGCGGATGCCCGGCCCCGCCGGGACGCCTGCCGCCATCAGGTCGCGGCCATTCACAGCCAGCTGGCTGACGCGGCAGCATACGCCGTCCGCATCCAATTGTTCGGCCAATTCGGAAAGTGCAGCAAAATCAGCCGCCCGTTCCGGCTGCAGGGCTGTGCCCAGTGCTGCCAAACGCTGCACGGTACACAAGTTATATTTGCCCAGTAGTCGGCGGGCGTAGATAGTAAAGTCGGGTGTGACGGTAGTTTCTCTGAGGACCGTCCGCTGGGGTGGGACCCTGTTGCCGAAGGCAATAGGGCGGGCGATGGAATGGCCTGCAACGGCAACGACTGCCGCCTGTGGCGGAAACAAGGAGTTGCTGTTGGGACAGCGGCCAGCAGGATGCGAGTGCTGCTCAAAGCACGAAGCATCCGCTGGGTGCCGCAACCCGTACTCGTGTCCGAAGAGAAAGCTGCCGTCACGCCTTCTGGCTTCCCGCACCAACACCGCAGCCTCTTCAATCAAGGCATTGGAGCAGCGCAGGCGCCTGAGGGTGCGGCGGGTGCCGCCCTCGCCAAGGCTCAGCAGCAGCGCCGCCAGCCGGATGGGCAGAGCCTGCTCCCCCGCCGGGCAGGCATCCACCACCGGCTTTGCCGCCGCCAGTGCCTCCGATGAAAGCTCCGGCAGAATAACAAGCAGTATTTTTTTGTCAAGATATGCCGCAGGGGCGGGTGCGGCCAGCAGTTTTGCAAGCTCTTCCTCGATGCGCTCCACCGATACGCAGTCCAGATGGGCACACAGCTCCTGTGCCGCCTGCGCCGTGGGCGGGTCGATGGCAAAGCCAAACCGGGCTGCGAAGCGGTACAGCCGCAGGATGCGCAGCGCGTCCTCGGTGAACCGCTGGCGGGGCACACCCACCGCCCGTACGATGCCGCTTTGCAGGTCGGCCTGCCCGCCAAAGGGGTCCACAAGGCCCTCTTTTTCATTGTAGGCCATGGCGTTGATGGTAAGATCCCGCCGGGCCAGGTCCTCCCGCACATCCGGCACAAAGTGCACCTCGTCCGGGTGGCGGCCATCTGTGTAGGTGCCTTCTGTACGGAAGGTGGTGATCTCGTAAAGGGCACCGCTCTGCTTCACCGTTACCGTGCCGTGCTGCAGGCCGGTGGGGATGCACCGCTGCGCGCCGAACAGCTCCATCACCTGCTGCGGCAGAGCACTGGTGCACAGGTCCCAGTCGTGCGGTGTAAGGCCCAGCAGACTGTCCCGCACGCAGCCGCCCACCACGTAGGCTGCATAGCCCGCCCTGTGCAGGGTGTCCAGCAGCTCTGCCGCACCCTCGTCCATCCGGATGGTCATGGCTGTGCCTCCTCGTACTGCAGGGTGATGCTTTTGCCGTCAAAGCCGCACTCCGCCGCCGGGAAGATGCTCTGTGCCTGCGCGGCATACTCCTCCGGGTCGGTGATCATGGGGGAATAATGGGTCAGCCAAAGCCGCTTTGCCCTCGCCTGCGCGGCAAGGGTCGCGCTCTGCCCAAAGGTGCTGTGCCCCCACTGACGGGCCTGGTCTTCCTGCTCCGGAAGGGCATAGGTGGCATCGCATATCAGCAGGTCTGCGTCATGCGCTGCCTGCAAATAATACGGGCAGGGGGCCGTATCGCCGGAAAATACCACGCTCAACCCCTTGCGCGGGGCGCCCAGCACCTGCGCAGGCTGCACCGTTCTGCCCTCCACGGCAACGCTCTGCCCTTTCTGCAGCATCTTCCATTGCTGCACCGGCACCCCCAGCGCCCGGGCCTGCTCCGGCGAAAATTTGCCTGCACGGGGCAGCTCCAGCCGGTAGCCAAGGCTTTTTACCCGGTGCTTTGTGGCAAACGACACCAGCCGCGCACCGGCAGGCCAGCCCTCGCTCAGCGCATCCAGCGCCAGCGGCTGGCCCGGCATAAGCACCTGCGGCTTCACCGGATAGGGTAGCGGGCCGGTCAGTGCCCGCACCGCCGCCCAGATATCCGGCAGGCCCTCCGGACCCAGCAGCGCAAGCGGCCTTGTGCGGCCCTGCGCCCCCAGAGTCTGCAAAAGGCCCGGCAGACCAAAGATGTGGTCGCCATGGTAGTGGGTCAGGCAGATGGCATCTGCCCGCATCAGGTTCACGCCCGCACGGCGCGCTGCCGCCTGCGTGCCCTCGCCGCAGTCCCACAGCAGGCCGTGGCCGCCGCAGGCAGCAAACGCCGCCGAGAGTGCCCGGTCCGGCAGTGGCATGGTAGCCGCAGTGCCCAGCAGTGTAATGGTCAGCATAAAATCGTTCTCCCTGCACAGTAGATTTCGATATTTTATTGTACCACAGCCCAGCACGTTGCACAATCACTGCTGGCCGCGCATAGCATGGGCCAGCACAGCAAAAAGGAGGCAGCGGGATGAGACGCAAAAAAGGGGATCCTTTTTCCGGCAGGCCGCACAGCGGCCTTGGATGGGTGCTTCTGCTCGCCGCACTGGCCCTGTTTCTGCTGGCCGGTGCGCCCGGCTGCATGGCCCAGCGGATGGCGTGGTCTGCCCGGGGAACAATGATCTTTCTGCCCAGCGGGTTTTGAAAAAATGGGAGCATCCTGCTGCACAGAACGCTCCCATTTTTCTTTTTACTTTCCATCCGAATAGGGCAGCTGGCCGGTTAGGGTCAGCGTTTCGGCAAGCTCGTCCTCCGAGCGGAACCGCCACGCCGCCGCTCCCACGGCCACATAGCAGGCATCGGCACGACCCTCCGGTGTAACGGCAAGGATCATCGTTTCACCGTCGCCCACCGCCGTTACCATGCCATCCGCACTTACAGTTGCCACGCCCGGATTGCTGCTGAGCCATGTCAGCGTTCCGTTTTTGGTGCCTGCAGCCTGCGCGGTCAGCTTCTGACTGGCTCCCACTGCCTGCAGCAGCATGGCGTTTTTGCTCATCTGCACCCGTCCGATCTCCGATGTGACCGTTACCGTGCAGCGCAGCACCTGCCCGGCTGTGGTCAGTGCGCTGATGACGGCCTTGCCGGACCCCTGCGCCTTTACGGTACCGTTTGTGCTTACCGATGCCACCGCCGGGTTGCTGCTGACCCACTGCCGCACATAGGTAAACCCGCCTTTGTTCTGTTCCAGCTTCAGCTGTTTCGTCGGGACAGGCTCCTGCTCTGTAATGGTAAGCGTCAGATCGCTGGTGTTCAGCACCAAGCGGCTGGCTGTGCTTTTGCGCACCGTGATGGTACAGGTGGTCTTTTCGCCGCGCTCATTGCGGGCCGTGACGGCCGCAGTGCCCTCGGCATGGCCGGTCACCTTGCCGGTGCCGTCCACCGATGCCACTGCCGGATCACTGGAAGTCCAGATCAGAAAGAAGTAGTCGTTGGGTGCCTGCACATTCAGGTAGGCCACCGGGGCCGGGTCTCCTTCGGTGATATCCAGCGTCAGTTCGGCAGTGTCCAATGTCATGCCGCTGTCCGGCAGCGGCTGCTCCTGCGCAGCATAGGCCGACAAGGCCCCGGCTGCAAACAGTTCTGCGCACAGCACCACTGCACAAACACACGCTTTGAACCCCTGCTTCATGGGCTTTGCCCTCCCCGCCTGCTTTGCTGCAAGATCCTTTAAATATTCCTGTCTCCGTATTATTTTACACGCAGTGCAAAACCGGGTCAAGTTTTTTGCCCATTCTGCCGGGCAGCTGAGCCTTATTTTGTGGAGAATAATAAAATCCGCTTTTCAATTTTGTACAAAACGCCGCCGCACCCGGCAAACCGGATGCGGCGGCGCTGTTCTGCTTTTGAATTTTCAGCTTAGTAGTTGATCTTTTTCAGCTCAAAGTAGCTCTGCGGATGTGCGCACACCGGGCACTTGAGCGGTGCGGACTTGCCGATATAGGTGTAGCCGCAGTTCCGGCACTGCCATACCTGCTGCTCCTCGCGGGCAAAGACCTTGTTGTTTTTCAGGTTTTCGGCCAGCGCACGGTAGCGCTCCTCGTGCTCCTTCTCGATCTGTGCCACCATGGTGAACAGTGCTGCGATCTGAGGGAAGCCCTCTTCTTTGGCCTCCTTGGCCATGCGGGGGTACATCTCGGTCCACTCGTCGTGCTCACCGCCTGCTGCCATGTCCAGACAAGTCAGGGTATCGGGGATTGCGCCGCCGCACAGCAGCTTGAACCAGATCTTTGCGTGCTCCTTCTCATTGCCGGCGGTCTCCTCAAAGATCGCGGCCAGCTGCTCGTAGCCTTCTTTTTTTGCCATGCTGGCAAAGAAGGTGTACTTGTTGCGTGCCTGGCTCTCGCCTGCAAACGCTTCCATCAGATTTTTCTCGGTTTTGGTACCCTTCAGTTCCATGATGCTCTCCTTTCAAAAACGGATCTTCTGTCAGGATCGACCGATCCCGGCTCTATCATTCAGCCCGGCGGTAATTTTTTCGCCTGCGGCTCAGGTTCTGAACAGAGTATACCATATTTTTTGATAGAAATCAAGAATAATTCCTATTTATTATGAGAATATTTCTCAGTTATGCTGCTTCAGTGCACACACAGCAATGCTCAGGGCGCTCCACGCTGCCTGATACATCAGCACCGTTGCCACCGAAAGCTCCCAGATGCTGCCTGCACTGGTGAGCAGCGCTGCAATGATAATGGAGAACAGCACCGAGACCATCTGTACCGTGGTGGCGCTGCTCTCGGCGTTCTGGGCCTGATCCGCAGCCTGCAGGCCGCCGGTCAGGCTGGCAAACGCCTTGAGATGGATCATGCAGCAGGTGTCCTCCGGGTCTTCCGGTGCGGCCTTGATGGCGTTGCACTGCTCCTGATCCAGCACGGTGATCATGCCTTCCGGCAGGCGGTATGCTTCGGTAATGTGGTGTGCAGTCAGACTGGGGTCCTGGCATGTGACCAGCAGGCGGATGTTCTCCTTTTGCAGCACGGCAAGGCCGCGGGCCACATTGCGCCCGCCCACATATTTCAGCACGAACATAGCGTGCAGATTGCCGGACACAGCCAGATACAAAATTTGCAGCTCGCCGTTCTTCGAGTGCTGCATCTCGTATTCCTCGTCCGGCAGCGGCACGCCCTCCTGCTCCAGATAGCGGCGGGTACCAATGAGGATGCGGTTGTTATCGCACCAGGCGGAAAAGCCCAGCCCATGGTGCTGCTCCAGATCCTTGACCGGGAACAGGATGTCTGTGCGTTCCTCAACGATCTGGCGGAACAGCCCCTTCAGGGTGCCGTGGCTCTCGTTCAGCACGCTGGCCGCGTACAGGATGGCGCGGTCGATGCGGCCGCCCTTGAAGATGCGGATATCCTCCAGCTGTGCGCTGTCGGCGGTGAACAGGTCGTCTGCATCGATCTGCAGCGTATCAATGCCGCCCAGCTGCTCAATGGCCTGCCAACCGGGCACGACTGCGCCCACAGCCGCAGCCGCACGCTGCAGCCGTAGCGAGGCAACGCCCGCAATCAGGGTAGAAGAAAGCGGTGCGCCCATGCACAGCACAGCTGCCATGGCAGCCGCAGCTTTGTTCCAGCCGGCACCTGCCAGCAGGAACAGCACGCCGCTGAGCAGGGCAACGCCCAGCAGGATGTACGAAACTTTGCGTGCACGGCGCTCGCTTGCGCGTTCGCTCAAGCTCTGCTCCACAAAGCCGTCAGCTTCCTTCATCGGGCGGCTCAGCAGCACCCAGGGGTCCTTCTGTTCCAGATCCCGTGCAAGGGCGCGCAGTAGGTCTTTGTCCTTGGCGCGGTAAGCGCCCTCGAACTCCACACCATTGGTCACCAGCTCATAGCCGCCCTTGACAGCAGCCAGCATCACCCGGCTGCCCAGCAGCGCAAGGAACAGCCCCAGCGCGGCCATGCCGCTGAGCAGCGAGATGCCGGTGGTGCCGCGGTAAACATTTGCGTTCAGCATGGCTGTGACCGCCTGCACCAGCGCTGCCACTGCGGCCAGCGCCGGCATCGTCTCGGAAGAAGACCGTCCGCGCAGGCCGTTCAGGCCGTCGCGCAGCACCGGGAAGCCCACGCACAGGCTTGCAGCCAGCAGCAGCAGGTTTGCACCATAGAATGCCGCCGGGGCAGCATCCGGGTCCAGCGCCGCCATGGCGGGCAGCAGCCCATCCGACACCAAACCAAAATGCAGCAGCACCACAGCCAGAATGCCGCCCAGCACGCAGCGCAGCGTCAGCTCTGCACTCATACGGTGCAGCTTATCCGCCGTAGCCTCCGGCTCGGGCAGCTCCATTTCAGCATGTTCCTCCGGAGACACCGCGTCCTCCGCCTCAGCTTTCAGTTCCGGCTGTGGCGCAGCGGGTGCCTTCTCCGGTGCCTGCTGCGGCTCTTCACCGTCCAGCGGCAGCAGCGGCAGGCTCATGGTGTCCTCTTTTGCGGCAGGCTCCTCTGCCGGGGCCAAAGGTGCCTGCGGTGCGTCCTCGCTCTGCACCTTGCCAAAGAAATCGACCACCGGCTGCTTTTCCGGCTGCTCCGTTTTTTTCGGCTGCGGCACAGGTTCCGGCTGCAGCTCCGGTGCCGTCTCCTTTACCGCTGCAAACACAGCCGCGGGCAGCGGTGCACCGGACGGTTTCTTTTTGCTTTCAGCCGGTTCAGTTTCTGCTGCCGGGGCTGCTTCGGCCCTCGGTGCAGGCTTTTCCGGCTTCTGGTCGCTCAGGCCGTTGATCATCGCCTTGAGCTGTGCCATCTCCTGCTGCTCCTGCTCTTCCTGCGGCAGCAGCACCTCCGGCGCATTCTTGGGGTGCCGGAGAGGCTTTGCCGTGCTGTGCTGCTCTGCGGGTCTTGCCGCCGGGACAGCGCTCTGCCGGGGTGTTTCCGGCTTCACTGCCGCCGGGGGTTCTGCCGTTTGCGGTGCAGATTTTTCCTCCGGCTTTTTGGCGGGTGCTTCCGGCTGTGCATCCTCTGCTTCCTTTTCCAGAAAAGGCCACGGGGCCAGTTCCTGTTCCGGGTCTGCCTCCGGCTTCAGCATCAGTTCCAGATCCGCTTCCGGTTCCGGCTGCGCATCCTCACCCAGCCGCACCTCACCGGTGGGCATTTCCTGCGGCTGCTCTGCTGCAGCTTCGTCAGTCTCCTGCTTTTCCTTACCACGGCCAAACAGGCCAAACCGTTTCTGCGGCTTTTCCTCCGGCTGGTTTTCGTCTCTCCGGGTCATCTCCTCCGGGATATCCACCGCCGTGGTGCTGAAAAAGGAGCGGAACTTTTCATCCGGGGTCATTTCCCGGCCATTATTTTTATCTTTCGGCATTCTTGTCCCTCCTGTAATTCAAATTGAGGTTCCGGCCCGAATGCCGGATCATGCCTGCTGTGCTGCGCGCTGGGACTGGATCTCGTACAGAATAATGCCCGCAGCCACCGACACGTTGTAGCTGTCCACACCGGTGCCCGGTGCTGCCATATCCAGCCGCACCACGCCGTCGCACAGCTTTTTCACCAGCTGCGAAACACCGCTGCCCTCGCTGCCCAGCACCAGTGCAATGGGGCCGGTCAGGTTGTTCCTGCGCAGAGACACGCCGTCCATATCGGCGCAGTAGACGAACACACCCTGCTCCTTCAGACGGCGGATGGTCTCGCCGATGTTGGCCACACGAGCCACCGGCAGGCGTTCTGCGGCACCTGCGCTGGACTTGATGACGGTAGGCGTGACCGATGCGCCGCCGCGCTTTGGGATCACGATGCCATGCGCACCGCACAGCAGAGCACTGCGCATCACGGCACCCAGATTGTGCGGGTCTTCAATGCCATCGCTCAGCACCAGAAAAGGTGCCTCGCCCTTGTCCTTGGCTGCTGCCATCAGGTCGTCTACCGTCACGTATTCGATCTCGCTGGCAAATGCCGCCACACCCTGATGGCTCTCGGTGCCGGTCATCAGGCGCAGCTTGTTGGGGTGCACCCTCTTCACCGTGGCACCCGCTTCCTTTGCCAATGCGGTATAGTAAGCCGCCACGGCCGGAGCCATGCCCTCAGCAATGAGCACGGTGTCCACGCCGGAACCGCTTTTCAGCAGTTCGGTCACCGGATTTTTGCCATAAACAAGGCTTTCGTTCTTCTGCAGCGGCTCTTCCGGGCTGCGGCGCGGACGGCGCGGCTGGTTCTTTTCTTCCATGATGATTTTCTCCTTCCGTTGTATCACCGGAAGGTGCTGTGCACACCCTCCAAAAGGCGCGCCGCACTCTGGGCCGCGCACCGGTATGATCTGAAGCTGATAACTCATTTTGAAG
>OJQI01000509.1_pt1 | contig 20772 bp, 14 predicted proteins | sample 1598711 | NCBI WGS metagenome assembly OJQI01 (sample SAMN03922505, study PRJEB24848) | human gut metagenome | isolation source: stool sample | host: Homo sapiens | place: Germany | collected 2011-11 | reverse complement strand
TACGAGATAGCGTAGCGTCTCGTGGGCTCGGAGATGTGTATAAGAGACAGCTTACATCCTTGAGAAAAGGCGGGATCACATGGAACATCGCTGGCCGGCGCGGATCGCCGGCACTGCGGCGGGGCTGGCCAACGGCCTCTTCGGCGGCGGGGGCGGCATGGTCTTCCTGCCCATCCTCTCCCGCTGGGGCGGCCTCTCCCAGCGGAAGCTGTACGCCACCTGCGTGGGCGTCATCTTTCCGGTGTGTCTGGTGTCCGCCGCCGTGTACCTGTTTCGGGGGGAGCTCTCCCTCCTGGCGGCGCTGCCCTATCTGGCGGGCGGCCTGGTGGGCGGCTGGATCGGCGGCAAGCTGTACGGCAGAGTCTCCGTCAAGTGGCTCAAATGGCTGTTCGCCGGTTTTCTGTTCTACGCGGGGGTGAAGTATCTGCTGTGACGGACTGGATCATTCCCTTTCTCTGCGGCCTGGGGGCCAGCATTCTCTCGGCCTGGGGTGTGGGCGGCGGCACGCTGCTGCTTCTGGTCATGACGCTCTTTCTGGATGTGGACCAGCGGACCGCTCAGGGCATCAATCTGCTGTTCTTCCTGCCCACCGCCGCCTCCGCCCTGGTCTGCCACGCCAGGGGCGGCTATCTGGACAAGCCCACCCTGAAAAGCGCCGTCCCCCTGGCCGTGGCCGCCGCCCTGGCCGGGGCCTGGATCGCCACCAATCTGGACGTGGCGGTCCTGCGCAAGCCCTTCGGCGTGTACCTGCTGCTCTCCGGTGTCAGCCTGCTGTGGCCCCAGCGCCGGAAGAAACAGACATGACACAGGCCGCGGGAGAAGCCCTTCAGGGCTTTTCCCGCGGCCTCACAATGTTTTTCCACACTGCCCCGCAGGGCAGACACCCCGTTCTTCCGCCCCGGGCCGGGAGCACTTCCGGCAAGCAAGGGCGCGGCCTGCGGTGCAGGCCGCGCCCTCGTTCTTTATTCCACCGGGTCGTTCAGAGTCAGCGTCACTTCCATCCGCTCCCCGTCCCGCCAGATTTCCATGGTCACCTGATCGCCCACATACAGCTGCCGCCGGATGCGCAGCAGCTCCTGACTGGTTTCCACCGGCCTGCCGCCGGCGGCGAGGACGAAGTCCCCCTCCCGGATGCCCGCCAGGTCTGCGGCGGAGCCGGGCGTGACCTCCAGCACCTGCAGGCCCCAGATGTCGTCCTCCAGCCGGGTGCCCGTCTGGAGCACCGTCACGCCGAAGGAGGGCTCCGGCCGGACCTCTCCATAGGTCAGCAGGTCGTTCACCAGCCGCCGGATGGAGGCGGAGGGAATGGCGAAGCCCAGACCCTCCACATTGGAGTAATCAGAGCTCATCTTGATGGTGTTGATGCCCACCACCTGGCCGCAGGCGTTGATTAGGGGACCGCCGGAGTTGCCGGAGTTCAGGGCCGCGTTGGTCTGAACCAGCGTCATGGTCCGGCCGTCCACCTGTACATCCCGGTTGATGGCGGAGACGATGCCGTCTGTCAGTGTGCCGCGGAGCTCCACGCCCAGCGGGTTGCCGATGGCGTAGACCTTGTCGCCCACCACCAGCTGGTCGCTGTCGCCGAAGGTGGCGGCAGGAAGCCCCGTCAGTTCCACCTTGAGGACCGCCAGATCGTTCCGCTCGTCTCCGGCCACGTACCGGGCCTCATAGGTCCGGCCCGTGTCCATGGCGACGGTGCAGTCCCGTCCCCCCGCCAGCACGTGGTAATTGGTGAGGATATAACCGTCCGCCCGGAAGATGACCCCGGTGCCCACGGAGACGCTGTCGTCCAGCTGGACCATGACCGTCACCACCGACGGGTTCACCCGCTGGTAGATCTCCTGGGCCGTCAGCTCCCGGCCGTGGTCCGTCTCCACCTCCAGCACGGCGCCCTCTCCGAACGGATAGGTGGGGATGGTAACTGCCCCGGACGCGTCCTCTTCCTCCTCCCAGCCGTGGTCGTAACGGTACTCAAAGGGATCGGCACTGCTGCCGGCCGGCAGCAGATACCAAATCCAGGAGCCCGCCGCCACACCCAGCACCACCGCCAGGCAGGCCAGGAAAATCCACAGCCCGGTCCTGCGCCGCCGGCGGGGCTGCCCGGGCGCGGCAGGCCGTCCCGGCAGGGGGCGGCTGTACCGCTCCACCACCTCCCCGGGCAGCGGCTGTCTGTATACCTCTACGATCTCTCCGGAGAGACGGTCCTCTCCGGCCAACTGCTTTTCTTCCTCCATGCACGCCTCACTCTGTGGCCAGTGAGAAGGAGAACGCGGTCACGCCGTCCTCGCTGGTCACACTGATCTTTTCCTTATGCTGCTCTAAAATCGTCTTGACGATGTACAGCCCCAGGCCGTAACCATCCTTGTCCTCGCTGCGGGACTTGTCGCTCTTGTGGAACCGCTCGAACAGCAGCGGCAGCTCCTCTGCCGGGATGGTGTCCCCCTCGTTCCGCACCGTCACCCGGGCCTTGCCGTCGATGGTGGTGACGCCCAGATAGAGAGTGGAGCCCTCCCGTGCGAACTTGGTGGCATTTTCCAGCAGGTTGTAAATCACCTGCGTAATCATGTCCTTGTCCCCCAGCACCAGAATGGGCTCCTCGGGGATATCCGCCTCCACATCCAGATTCCGGTCTGTGATCTTCCGCTCCATGGAGATCAGCACCCGGCGCATACTCTCGCAGATGTCGAAGTGCTTTCCCTCCCGCAGGGGGTCGATGGCCTGCAGCTGGCTCACGTCCAGCATCCGCCGCACCAGCCGGCTCAGGCGGCGGCTCTCGTCGGAGATGATCTGGAGATACTGCCGCTCGTTCTCCGGCGGGATGGTGCCGTCTAAAATGGCTTCCAGATAGCCCTTGATGGAGGTCAGCGGCGAGCGGAAATCGTGCGATACGTTCGCAATGAACTCCTGCCGCCGCTGCTCAGACTGCTCGAGAGAGTCTGCCATCGTGTTGAAGGCCAGCGCAAGGTCGTTGACCTCCTGCGTGTTCTTGCCGGACTGCTCGGCGCGAAGTTTGGTTTCTCCGTAGCCGAACCTGCGCGCCACATCCGCCATCTGGCCGAGCGGCCGGACGAGCGAGCGTGACAAAAATGTCGCCGCAACGAGCGCCAGACCCAGCGCTGTGATTGCCGTATAGAGAAAGAACGTGCTGCTGCGGAGCATGTAGTCCGTCGTCTGGTTCATGGGCGCGGTCACAACAACGAAGCCCACAAGGTCCCCTGTCGTGTCGTTTACAATCGCCTGCCCGGCCAGAAAGCGCTTGTCCTCATAAATATCAGACAGCTGCACGTTTTTTTCATAGTACACGCTGTCACGCAGCATCTCCCGCCGGTAGCTCTCCGGCAACGCCCGGATCAGGCTCACCAGATAGCGGTAGTCCGTCTCCCCCGTCTCCGGAGCGGGCGGATCCCAGTCCTCCGGCAGAGCTTCCTCCCGCCGCTCCTTCCGCAGCATGTCCACCGCCACGTTCTTCACAGCGGTCACTAGATATCCCTCCGTCTCGCTCCAGGCCAGGCCGCTCACCCGGTCCCACCGCCGGATGAGCTGCAGCCAAGTCTGCTGCACCGCGTCCTCCGCCGCGGTCCGGTCCCCCAGAACACGGACCGCCACGGCGTATAGCTTCTTCTCATAGGTCCCATGGAGCTTCAAAAACCTTTCCCGGTCCTCCTCCGTCTCCAGCATAGCCAGCAGCATGGAAAGCAACGCGCTCGCCTCCTCTTCTCTCTTGGGGGCGCATCCCCCCCCGTCCGGTAAACGTCCCGGAAACGCAGAGTATCCCACCGGGAGCGAATCTTTTCGTCCCCGGCGGGATACTCTTCTCTTATACCATTTTCTCCGGCCGTACCGTCTCGTCGAATTCCGGCCCCGTCAGATACCCCAGCGCCAGCACCGCCTCTTTCAGGGTAGTGCCGTCGTGAAGGGCCTTCTTGGCGCACGCCGCCGCTGCCTCGTAGCCGATCCTCGGCGTCAGGCAGGTCACCAGCATCAGGGAGTTGTGCAGGTTGGCCGTCATCCGCTCCACATTAGGGGTGATGCCCTCCACGCAGTGGACCCGGAAGGAATCGCACACATCCCCCAGCAGCCGGGCGGAGAGCAGAAAGTTATAGGCGCTCACCGGCAGAAACACATTCAGCTGGAAGTTTCCCTGGCTGGCGGCAAAGCCGATGGCCGCGTCGTTCCCCATCACCTGCACGGCCGCCATGGTGACGGCCTCGCACTGGGTTGGGTTCACCTTGCCGGGCATGATGGAGCTGCCGGGCTCATTCTCCGGGATGTTTAGCTCTCCCATGCCGCACCGGGGACCGCTGGCCTCGAACCGGATGTCGTTGGCGATCTTCATGAGGTTGGCCGCCAGGGCCTTCAGCGCCCCGTGGGCGAACACCAGGGCATCCTTGCTGGTCAGCGCGTGGAATTTGTTGGCATCCGGGGTGAAGTCCACCCCGGTCATGGCCCGGAGCCGCCCGCACACCATCTCGTCGTACCCCTTGGGGGCGTTGAGGCCGGTGCCCACGGCGGTGCCGCCGATGGCCAGTTTGGTCAGCTCCGGCAGGGCGGTGCGCAGCATCCGGCAGGGGGCCTCCACCAGCTCCCGCCAGCCGGAGACCTCCTGGGCGAATTTCAGGGGCGTGGCGTCCTGCAGGTGGGTCCGGCCAATGCGGATCAGGTCCGGATAGGCCTCCTCCAGCCTCCGAAAGGCCCCTGCCAGCCGCTCCGCCGCTGGCAGCACCTGCTCCGTGACGCTCAGGGCCGCCGCGATGTGGAGAGCGGAGGGGAACGTGTCGTTGCTGGACTGGGAGGCATTCACGTGGTCATTGGGGTGAAGCCGCATCCCCCGGTCCGCAGCCAGGTGGGCAATGACCTCGTTGACGTTCATGTTGGTCTGGGTGCCGCTGCCGGTCTGCCACACCACCAGGGGGAACTCGTCATTCCACCTCCCCGCCCGGATCTCGGCGCACACGGCGGCGATGGCCCCGGCCTGCTCCGCCGTCAGCTTGCCGCAGTCCGCGTTGGCCAGGGCACAGGCCTCCTTCAAATAGGCAAAGGCGGTGATGATCTCCTGCGGCTGGCGCTGGCCGCCGATCTTGAAGTTTTCCAGGCTCCGCTGGGTCTGGGCGCCCCAGTGATGCTCCGCCGGGACAGCAATCTCGCCCATGGTGTCGTGTTCGATGCGGGTGTTCATGGTCCAATTCCCCCTGATCGAAAAATCGTTGCCTCCATTATAACGGGAAACAGCGGCGTGGACAAGCCCCGCCGCCATTCTGCTCCCGCAAGTTTTTCTCACCCCGCCGGGTCCAGTAGTCCCATCTCCCGGACGGAGTAAGTGACTTCTCCATCCCGGTAGCGGACAATAAAGACGATATCAAAGTCCTCTGGGATCGGCCCCGCCTCATTGGGATAGCCATAGCCGGCGGTGATCGAGCCCGAGCCACTGGGAGCCCGGTCCGGCACCTCCCACATGTCTATGACATAGCCCGCCCGAACGATGACTCCATTTTCGTCTGTCTCTGAAAAAGGCTCTATTCTGGACCGCAGGTTCTTCTCATGCGATGAGCAGACATGTATCACGCCGCTCCAGTTCCCCTGTTCCAGCTCTCCCCGGCTCCCGTCTCCTCCGGAATCCTCCCCGGAAGTGAGGCCTGACCATTGCAGTTCCAGAGAGACCTCCACATCCCCCGCCGCCACGCGGCGGCCCCAGAAGCAGGTCAGGAAGATCCCCCCCGCCACCGCCGCCGTCACCACTGCCGCCGTCACGGCGATGAGGACCTGCCTCCGCCGCCACCGCCGCTTGAAGCGCCGCAGGGGCTCCACCCCCTCCGGCTCCGCCGGCAGGGCTGTCCCCAAGCGCCCCAGCTCCTCCCGGCAGGCGGGACAGGACGCCAGGTGCTCCTCCACCAGGGCGACCGTGTCGGCACTGGCCGCCTGGTCAGTATACAGGGGCAGCAGGTCCTGGATCACGTCACAGCTCACTTTCATCTCGCTCCGCCTCCCATTGTCTCAAGATCCGGCTTTTGGCCCGGTAGTAGGTCACACGGGCCCAGCCCTCCGTCTTTCCGAAGACCTGTCCGATGGCCCGGAAGGGCAGCTCCCCGAACACCCGCAGGCCGAACACCTCTTTATAGGGCTCCGGCAGGGTGTGGAGAATTCTGTGGAGGGCCAAGACCTCCTCCCGGTCCTCCAGCGCCCCGGCAAAGTCTCCGCCGCCGGGCAGATCCTCCCCCGGCAGCTCCGTCTCCCGCCGGTGCCGGCGGCAATGGTCCACCCAGACATTTCTGGCGATGGTGAACAGCCACGCCCGGACGTCTCCCCGGCCGTCGAACCGGTCCACCGCTCCCAGGGCCCGGGCAAAGGTCTCCTGGGCGATCTCCTCCGCCAGATGTTCGTCCCGAGAGAGTCCCCGGACATAACGGTAGACATCCCGGAAATACAGGCGATAGAGAATCTCAAAGTCCACGGTCCTCCCTCCCTTCACCAAATTAACGCACAGCGCCCCCGAAACGTTACAGATCCCCGGTGGAAATTTCCTCCGGGGATCTGATACGCGGTTTTTCTGTTGTGCCGGACTCAGTCCGCCAGATACAGGTCCAGCGCCTGGGCCAGCGCGGAGCGGGAGACATAGGTGACACCGGCCTCCTTCACGCAGGTGCCGTAGACCTCCTCCGTGGTGCCGTCGCTGTTCACCGCGGCGATGGCGCCGCCGGGCATGGCGGTCATCAGCGTCTCCGTGGTCAGGGGGGCAGGCTTCACCATGTCATCGCCATAGGAGACCACGGCGCCCTGCTTCGCGTCCCAGCGGACGCTCATGCCCAGGGCCTCCGCCACCGCCCGGATGGGCAGCAGGGTGTCGCCGTCAGCGGTGGTCTTGGCCTTCTGAGTCGTGGACTGGCCGTTGACGGACACGACGCCGTCCTCCGCCACGCTGATATAGCCCCGATAGCCGTAGGCGAACACCAGCACCTTCTCCGGCGTGCCCTTGGAATCGGACCACACCAGGATGCGGGCGCCGGGACGCAGATCGGCCAGGGTGACAATGTTCTTCGTCAGGTAGGGCGTCAGCTTTGCGGAGGCGGGCACGGTGATCGTGTCATTGCTGCCCGCCACATGCAGCACCGCGGACTCCTCCGTAACGGTGGAGCTGGTGATCTCATAGTACTGGGGCACGGCGTAGTCGGCGGGGATGTTGCCCACGATCAGGCTGGCCGTGGACTGGGGCGGCAGGCTCAGCGCCATGGCGGGGCCAACCCAGGCATAGACGGCGTCCCCGTCCTCCAGCGTCTCCAGGTTCAGGGTGTTGCCGGTGACGGCGTCCAGATAGGGGGCATCCCCCACGTGGACCACCACCGCGTCGCCCAGGCCGTCCTCCTTCCCGCTGTCCAGCAGGAAGGTGTCCTCATCCATCCAGGTGACAGTGCCCCAATAGGCCGCGGGGCCCAGGCGGGCGGGCGCTTCTTCGTCAGCGGTCTCCGCGGCCGCGGCGGGGATCGCCAGCATGGCGGCGCAGAGGATCAGGGACAGGCATTGCAGAATCCGTTTTTTCATTCTCGTTCATCCTTTCCAATGCTTTCGGGGGAGCATCTGCTCCGTTTGCCTGTACTGACGCAGGGCAGCGGGAAAAAGTTCCCGTCCAAGGCAGAATTTTTAACAAATATTTTTGAGGCGCCGCGGAGGGCGCTGTACCCGAGCCTGCGGGGCCCGGCATCCCGGAGCGGCTGGTTTCCCCCGCGGGGCAGTCCACCTCCTGCCCGCGCTGATCCGGCGGGAAATCACGGGGGCGGGGACTCCACGGAAACCGGGCGGGCCGCCGCCCGGCGGCCCGCCCGGTTTCCGGAGAGTCTCCGCCTCCGGGCCGCCGGGATCATCGCCCCCCTGCGGATGCGGCGCGGTCTTTCCCAACAGCCCCCGCCTCCTGCCCGGGCGGCAAACGAACAGGCCCCGGCCCCCTCCCGGGGGCCAGGGCCCATGCAATGGCCGGTTTACTTCTTGCCGTGCAGCGCCTTCATGCGCTTCTCGTGGTCCAGAATGGCCTTGCGCATCCGCAGGCTCTTGGGGGTGACCTCCAGCAGCTCGTCGTCCGCCAGGAACTCCAGACACTGCTCCAGGCTCATCTGCTTGGGGGGCACCAGCCGCAGCGCCTCGTCGGAGCCGCTGGCCCGCATGTTGGTCAACTGCTTTTTCTTGCAGATGTTGACGGTGATGTCCTCGCTCCGGGGGCTGACGCCGATCACCATGCCGCCGTACACCGGCACGCCGGGCCCGATGAACAGGGTGCCCCGCTCCTGGGCGTTGAACAGGCCGTAGGTGACGGACTCGCCGGTCTCAAAGGAGATCATGGAGCCGGTGCCCCGGCGGGAGATGTCGCCCTTGTAGGGGGCGTAGGAGTCGAACACGCTGGCCATGATGCCCTCGCCCTTGGTGTCCGTCAGGAAATCGCTGCGGTAGCCGAAGAGGCCCCGGGCGGGGATCAGGAACTCGATCTTCATCCGCTCGCCCACGGGAGTCATCTCCACCAGATCCGCCTTGCGGGCACCCAGCTTCTCGATGACCGCGCCCACACAGTCGCCGGGCACGTCCACCACCAGCCGCTCAATGGGCTCGCACTTGACGCCGTCGATCTCCTGGTACAGCACGCGGGCGGGGGAAACCTGGAACTCATACCCCTCCCGGCGCATGGTCTCAATGAGGATGGAGAGGGACATCTCGCCCCGGCCCGCCACGTTGAAGGCAGTCTCCTTGTCCGTGTCGGTCACACGCAGGGACACGTCCTTCAACGTCTCCCGGTACAGCCGGTCCCGCAGCTGGCGGGAGGTGACGAACTTGCCCTCCTTGCCGGCAAAGGGGGAGTTGTTGACGGAGAAGGTCATCTCCAGGGTGGGGGCGCTGATCTTCACGAAGGGCAACGCCTCCACGCAGTCCGGGACGCAGATGGTGTCGCCGATGGTGATGTCGGGAATGCCGCTCATGGCGATGATGTTGCCGGCGGTGGACTCGGTCACCGGATTCCGGGCAAGGCCCTCGAACTCGTAGATGGCGGTGGCTCTCGCCTTGCGGAGCACAGCCTCCGGGTCGTGGTAGTTGCACACGACGATGTCCTGGTTCTGCTTCAAGGTGCCCCGCTCGATGCGGCCGATGGCGATCCGGCCCACGAAGTCGTTGTAGTCGATGGAGCTGACCAGCATCTGGAAGGGCTGGTCCACATCTGCCTCCGGGGCGGGGATATACTCCAGAATGGTCTCAAACAGGGGCTTGAGGTCCGTGCCCGGCACGTCGGGGGAGTAGGAGGCGGTGCCGTTGCGGCCGGAGCAGAACAGCATGGGGGAGTCCAACTGTTCCGGGGTGGCATCCAGGTCCATCAGCAGCTCCAGCACCTCATCCACCACCTCGTGGATCCGCTGGTCGGGCCGGTCGATCTTGTTGACCACCACAATGACCCGGTGGCCCAGCTCCAGGGCCTTGGAGAGCACGAAGCGGGTCTGGGGCATGGGGCCCTCGGCGGCGTCCACCAGCAGGATGACGCCGTTGACCATCTTCAGGATGCGCTCCACCTCGCCGCCGAAGTCGGCGTGGCCCGGGGTATCCACGATGTTGATCTTGGTGTCCTTGTACCGGATGGCGGTGTTCTTGGCCAGGATGGTGATGCCCCGCTCCCGCTCCAGGTCGCCGGAGTCCATGACCCGGTCCACCACCTCCTGATTCTCCCGGTAGACGCCGCCCTGCTTCAGCATCTCGTCCACCAGCGTGGTTTTGCCGTGGTCGACGTGGGCGATGATGGCGACATTTCTCAAATGTTCGTTCTGCATAATTCTCTTCTCCTTCTTCTCTGGCAAGGCCGCGCCGGGCGGCGCGTACAAGTGTTTTGCCTGCGGCAAAACCTTGGCGGAGGCGGAATTCACTGCACAGCCGTTGGCGGCTTTCCCGCCTTACGGATGTGGCGTACCCCTTGCGGGTGCTTCCGCCGGGCATTTCTATCAAACGATCCCCGCAGGGTGTCAGCCCTGTGGGGCAGTCTTGCCGTGGTCGATGTGGGCGTTGATGGCGATGTTCCTCAAATGTTCGTTCTGCACATCTTCCATCTCCTTTTCTCTATGAAGGGGCCACGTGGGGTACGCCGGGCGGCGGATCAACACACGCGGCCTCCCTGCCGGCCGTCCGATTCCGGCCGCCGGTCGAGATTTTCACACAGTTTTGCATTATATGCCGTTCTCTCGATTTTTGCAAGCTGCTTTCAGGGGCTTTTTCAAAAAAACAGGACGATTCCGCAGTTTTCATAGGAAAGCGGCAGTTCCGGAGGCGCAGAACTGCCTTTTGGGGTATTTTCCCAGGCCGTTCCAAAAGTAATACCTCCCCAAAAACTTTCGGTCCAACCGGCCGCGGATTTGGCGGTTCGGCACATTGACTGGGACGGCGGCCTCTACCTATAATAGAAGATGCTGCGGCGGAAGCGGTGCCAGCACCGCACGTTCCCCCGCAAGTACCGCGACCCGCTGGGGCCGCCCAATGGAGGCATTCTGCCATGTACCGTATCAGAACATTCAACAAGATCTCTCCCGTCGGCCTGAACCGCCTGGATCCGGCGCTGTACGCCGTCTCCGATTCGGAGACAGACGAGGACGCCATCCTGGTCCGCTCCGCCAAGCTGCTGGACTATGATTTTCCGAAAAACCTTCTGGCCATCTCCCGGGCCGGGGCCGGCGTCAACAATATCCCCCTGGACCGCTGCTCCGAGGCGGGCATCGTGGTATTCAACACCCCCGGCGCCAACGCCAACGCCGTAAAGGAGCTGGTGCTGTGCGCCATGCTGATGGGCTCCCGGGACGTGGACGGGGGCATCCAGTGGGTCCGGCAGCAGGTGGCCTCCGGCGTGGACGTGACCACCGTAGTGGAGAAGGGCAAGGCCGCCTTCATCGGCCCGGAGCTGTACAAGAAGACGCTGGGCGTCATCGGCCTGGGGGCCATCGGGTCATTGGTCGCCAACATCGCATTGTCCCTGGGCATGGATGTGTACGGCTACGACCCCTTCCTGTCTGTGGATGCCGCCCTGCGGCTGGACCGCCACATCCATGTGGTGAAGGACATCAACGAGCTCTACAAGCGGGCGGACTATATCACCATCCACATCCACTACACCAAGGACACGGAGCGCATGATCGACGCCAAGGCCATCGGCGCCATGAAACGGGGCGTCCGGTTCATCAACCTGGCCCGGGGCGAGATCGTGGACGACGATGCCATGCTGGCGGCGCTGGACACCGGCTGGGTAGCGGCCTATGTCACAGACTTCCCCAATAACCGCCTGGTGGGTGCGCCCCACGTGCTGGCCATGCCTCACCTGGGAGCCTCCACACCGGAGAGTGAGCAGAACTGCGCGGTCATGGCGGTGGACCAGCTGCGGGATTACTTGGAAAACGGCAACATCCGCAACAGCGTAAACCTGCCCGCCGTCAGCCAAGAGCGCAGCGGCGTGTGCCGGCTGTGCCTGATCCACAAAAACGTGCCTGCCATGCTGGCCAGCATCACCACCCTGCTGTCCCGGGACGGCATCAATGTGGAGAACCTGAGCAACAAGTCCCGGGGGGACTACGCCTACACCATCGTGGACCTGAGCGCCCCGGCGGACCAGTGCGTCATCGACGAGGTGACGGCGCTGGAGAATGTGATCCGGGTACGGGTCATCCAGTGAGCGCCGAAGGGCTGCCGCCTGCGCGGCAGCCCTTTCCCATTGACAGCAGGGCGGAAAACAGGTACAATGGTTTCTGCCTATTTGATATGCCCCTGTAGCTCAGTCGTATAGAGCGACCGCCTCCTAAGCGGTAGGCCACCAGTTAGAGTCTGGTCAGGGGTGCCAAGTCAGCCGCTGTAAGCCAGTTTTCGGCTTACAGCGGCCTTCTTATCCGTTCCACCGCATTCCAGCGGCTGCCAGGTGCCTTTCATAGCGCGGTCCCTGCAAAAACTCCGGCTGATGTGCGATCCGCAAACTGCTGGGGCATCCTCTCAGGCCGCCTCCAGGCGCTTTTATACCCTCGTCCTCCTGCCGTTCTGCTGGATGGCGGCCCTGCGGCACGCCGCTTCCCGGCACAAAAAAAGAGGCGCCCCCGGCTAATGGCCGGGGACGCCTTTTCACATCCAGCGGAGACGGTGCTCTGCCGGAAGATCAATTCAGCACTTCTCGAACACGGTGGCAACGCCCATGCCGCCGCCGATGCACAGGGTAGCCAGGCCCTTCTTGGCCTCGGGCCGCTTCTGCATCTCGTGCAGCAGGGTCACGATGATCCGGGCACCGGACGCGCCGACGGGGTGGCCCAGGGAGATGGCGCCGCCGTTGACGTTGACCTTGCTCATGTCAAAGCCCAGCTCACGGGCCACGGCGATGGACTGGGCGGCGAACGCCTCGTTGGCCTCCACCAGGTCGATATCGTCGATGGTCACGCCGGCCTTGGTCATGGCCTGACGGGAGGCGGGCACGGGGCCGACGCCCATGATCTTGGGATCCACGCCGCCCTGGCCCCAGCCGATCAGCTTGGCCATGGGCTTCAGGCCATACTTCTCCACAGCCTCACCGGAGGCCAGCACCAGCGCGGCGGCGCCGTCGTTGATGCCGGAGGCGTTGGCGGCAGTCACGCGCTGCTGACCCTTGTCGTCGGTCTCCTGGATGCCGGTGGGCTCAAAGGTGTGGACCACCTGGGGATTGGGGGACTCGGGCCCCACGGGGAAGGCGCCCTTCAGCTTGGAGATGCCCTCGGCGGTCACGCCGGCACGGGGGAACTCGTCCACCTTGAACTCCACGATGTCCTTCTTGACCTTCACGGGCACGGGGACGATCTCAGCCTCGAACTTGCCAGCCTTCTGGGCGGCCTCGGTCTTCTGCTGGGAGGAGGCGGCGAACTCGTCCATCTCCTTGCGGGTGATGCCCCAGATGTCCGCGATGTTCTCAGCGGTGGTGCCCATGTGATAGTTGTTGTAGGCGTCCCACAGGCCGTCCTTGATCATGGTGTCGATCATCTGGGTGTGACCCATCCGGGCGCCGTAGCGGCCGGTGGGAACGGCGTAGGGAGCGGCGCTCATGTTCTCAGTGCCGCCGCAGACAACCACGTCGGCGTCGCCGGCCAGGATGGAGCGGGCGCCCTCGATCATGGACTTCATGCCGGAGCCGCAGACCATGCCCACGGTGTAAGCGGGGACGGAATAGGGGATGCCGGCCTTGATGGAGGCCTGGCGGGCCACGTTCTGGCCCTGGGCGGCGGTCAGGATGCAGCCAAACATGACCTCATCCACCTGCTCGGGCTTCACGCCGGCACGGTTCAGAGCCTCTTTGATGACGATGGCACCCAGATCGACGGCAGGGGTGTTCTTCAGCGCGCCGCCGAAGGAACCAATCGCGGTTCTGCAGCAATTCACAACATAGAGCTCTTTCATGATCTTCCTCCGTTTTTATAAAAATATGGGATTGGCAGCTCCGACGGCTCTTCGTCAGGCGCTGCCGCAGACGCCAATCACAAGTTGAGGGTGGCGGCGAGAGTTTGTCAAAAGAAAAACATGATTGCCAAATTTTTGACAAACGCTCATACACCAACCGCTTGCTGATTTGATTATACTGGGTTTTTCCTGCCCCGTCAATGCAAATTTCTGTGAAATTCGAAAATTTGTTAAAACTTTATCAAAACCTCTGCGAATTTCGTCATTTTGCCAAAATTGGCACAAACACCCATCAGGCAACCTCTCCGCCGGAGGCATCCAGCTCCGCCCGGGCGGCGATGAGCTCGTCGTAAAACCGGCTCACATCCAGGTCCGCATAGGTGCGGGTGGTGGAGATGTCCGCGCTGTCCGCCGCAGCCTGGAGCAGGGCGTCGAAGTAGTCCGGGGCCACGGCCTCCAGGTCCACGGGCTTGCGCAGAATCAGGTAGAAGCCGTCATCCGCCTCCACCACGCCGCTGAACTGGCCCTCCTCCAGGGCCTGGGCCGCCTCCTCGCAGGCGGCGGGCAGCGTGCCGTCCCCCACAGTGAAGGTGTATCCGGACGGATGCTGGTCCCGGTCCGTCTCATCGCTGTAAGTGGCGGCCAGGACGGCAAAGTCGTGGGCAGGGTCCGCGCTGCCGTTCAGCTTGGAAAAGGCCTCCTCCGCCTTGGCCCGGCAGGCGGCCACGGCCTCCGCGTCCGCCGGGTCCACAGCGGCGGTGGAGAGCCAGATGTGGTCCACGGTGAGGTAGCCCTGCTCCTGGGCAAAGGTCTCCAGGTCATGCTCCGCAGGGGCCAGCTCGCTGCCCTCCGTGCAGTAGAGGTCGTACAGGTGCTCGTAGAGATAGTAGTCCCCGGAGATGGCCTCCGCTTCCGCCCGGTCCAGCCCCATGCGGGCCAGCACAGCCAAATAGGCCTCCTCCCCGCCGTACTGGGCCGCCCGGGCCGCCCACTCCCGGTCCATGGCGGTCCGGTCCTCGTCGGTGAGGGTGCAGCCGTAATCCTCCGCCCAGGTCTCCACTGTGGCGTACAGGGCGGCGTTCTGCAGCGCCTGGTCCTTGGCGTAATCCTCCAGGCTCTGGCCGGAGACAGTGTCCCCCCACTGGATCCCCTCCCCGCTGTCGTAGTAGTCGGCGATGTAGTCGCAGGCGTAGGCCAGCCAGTAGAGGTATCGCTGGGCGGACACGTCCCGCCCGTCCACGGACAGCAGCACAGTGTCCGGACGGATGCCGGACGCCTCGCAGAGAAGTCCCCCCTCTGTGTCTCCGCCCCCGCAGGCGGTGAGAGAGAGGGCGGCCCCCAGGGCCAGGCAAAAAGCGATGCATCGTTTCATCACGGTTCTCCTTTGTCATTCCTCGCAGATTCCGTGGAAACGCCCCGCACAGGACAGGCGGGGGACGTCCCACCGCCACCATCCTATGCGGGGCATGGCAAAAACATGATGAAACTTACGGGGTCCCGCCCGCGGCCTCCTCCGCGGCCAGCTTCAGGTCCTCCACCAGGTCCCGGGCGGCCTCCAGCACATCCTCCCCGGGCTTGAGCTTCAGGGTGAGGGCAGGGATCTCCCCCGCCGCCAGCGTCAGCCGCTGGCGGTACTTGGCGTGGCCGCACACCGCCACCAGGGCCTGTGGGTGGAACACTCCCAGCTGCAGCCGCAGGAGGCTGCCCTTCTGGGAGATATCGGACACGCCGGCCTTGGCTGCGGCAGAACGCAGCAGGGCCACGTCCAGCAGGGCCAGAACGGACTTGGGCGCCTCGCCGTAGCGGTCCAGCATCTCGTCCAGCAGATCCGAGGCGTCCTCGTCCGTGCGGATGGCGGCGATGCGGCGGTACAGGTCCATCCGCTGTTCCGCCGAGGGGACGTACCGGTCCGGGATATGGGCGTTCACCGTCAGGTCGGCGGCACACTCCGTCTCGATCCGCTTCTCCTCGCCACGCTCCTCCAGGACGGCCTCCTCCAGCAGCTTCAGGTACAGGTCGTAGCCCACGCTCATGAGATACCCGGACTGCTCCGGCCCCAGCAGGTTCCCCGCGCCCCGGATCTCCAGGTCCCGCATGGCGATCTTGAAGCCGGAGCCGAACTCCACATACTCCCGGATGGCGGCCAGCCGCTTGGCGGCGGTCTCCTGGAGGATCTTGCCCCGGCGGTAGGTGAGATAGGCATAGGCCCGCCGGGCGCTGCGGCCGATGCGGCCCCGGATCTGGTGGAGCTGGGCCAGCCCCATCTTGTCCGCGTCCTCGATGATGAGCGTGTTCACGTTGGGGATGTCGATGCCGGTCTCGATGATGGTGGTGCAGACCAGGATGTCCGCCTCCCCGTCCACCATGGCCTGCATGACGGAGGACAGCTCCTGCTCCGTCATCTTCCCGTGGCCGGTGACGATACGGACCTCCGGCCCCAGCATCTTCTGGAGCCGGGCGGCGGTGGCGTCGATGCTCTCCACCCGGTTGTGGAGGTAGTATACCTGGCCGCCCCGGCCCAGCTCCCGGCGGACGGCATCCTCAATGATGGCCCAGTCGTGCTCCAGCACATAGGTCTGCACCGGCTGCCGGTCCGCCGGGGGCTCCTCCAGGGTGGACATGTCCCGCAGGCCCGAAAGTGCCATGTTCAGCGTCCGGGGAATGGGGGTGGCGGAGAGGGTCAGCACGTCCACCTGGCGGCTCATCTCCTTCAGCCGCTCCTTGTGGGTGACGCCGAACCGCTGCTCCTCGTCGATCACCAGCAGGCCCAGGTCTTTGAACGCCATGTTCTTCTGAAGCAGCTTGTGCGTGCCGATCAGCAGGTCCACGCCGCCGTTTTTTGCGGCCTCCAGGATGCGCTTCTGCTCCCTGGCGGGAGTGAAGCGGGACAGCACCTCGATCTTCACCGGAAAGTCCCGGAACCGGCTGACGGCGGTGGCGTAGTGCTGCTGGGCCAGGACCGTGGTGGGCACCAGAATGGCGGCCTGCTTCCCGTCCAGGATGCACTTCATCACGGCCCGGAGTGCCACCTCCGTCTTGCCGTAGCCCACGTCGCCGCATAGCAGCCGGTCCATAGGCCGTGGCTTCTCCATGTCCGCCTTGATCTCCGCGATGCACCGCAGCTGGTCGTCGGTTTCGGTGTAGTCAAAGGACTCCTCAAATTCCCGCTGCCAGGGGGAGTCCGGGGAGAAGGCGAAGCCCGGCCGCTTCTGCCGCTCGGCATACAGCGCGATGAGGCCCCTGGCCAGATCCTTGGCGGCCTTCTTGGCCTTGGTTTTCTGCCGGGTCCACTCGGCGCCCCCCAGCTTATTGAGCTTGGTGCGCTCGGTGTCCTCGCCTCCGCCGATGTACTTGCTCACCAGATCCAGCTGGGTCACGGGGACGTACAGGCAGTCCCCGCCGGCGTAGTCGATCTTGATGTAGTCCTTCTCCACGCCGTCCACCGGCATCCGCTGGATGCCCACGAACCGGCCCACGCCGTGGTGCTCATGGACCACCAGGTCTCCGGGGGACAGGTCGGTGTAGGACTGGAGCTTCTGCCGGTTGGAGTCCTTCTTCACCCGCTGGCGCTTGCGCATGGCCGGGGCCGTCAGCTGGCCCTCTGTCAGCACCGCCAGCTTCAGCGCCGGCCACTCGCTGCCAGCGGACAGGGCCCCCAGGGAGAGGCGCACCTCCCCCGCCGCAGGCATGGCGGCGCCGCTTAGATCCAGGGTGGCCGGGATGCCCTTCTCCTCCAGCAGCCGGTGGAGATTCTTCGCCCGGGTCTCCCCACCGCAGAGCACCAGCACCGCGCTGCCGGAGGAGCGGTAGTGCTCCAGATCCGTGACGGCGGTCTCCAGGCTGCCGCCGTAGGAGCTGAGCTGTTTGGCATTCATGGTCAGGAGGCCCCGGGGCCGCAGGGGGTGCCGGGAGGTGGGCAGAGAGTCCTCCAGGATCACGGGGAAGTCCTCCAGCGCGGCGTACAGTTCCTCGGCGGTGAGGGTCAGATGGGCGTACTCCCCCGCCAGCACCCCGGCGGACAGCAGCGCCTCCACGTCCTGCTTCTGCTGGAGGACCGTGTTCTTCACCCGCTCGTCCACCCGGCCGCTCTCACTGAGGAACACCACCGCGTCCGGAGGCAGGTAGTGGACCCCGGCGGTGACAGTCGGATAGATGGCTGCCAGATACCGGTCCGCCGCCCCCGGGGCCGCGCCGCTGCGCAGCCGCTCCGCGTCCTCCCGCAACGTCTGGACGATGGCCTCCGTCTTCTGCTTTTTCGCCAGCTTCTCCGCCAGGGCGGTCAGCTGGTCCGCAAGACCGGGCAGGCCTCCGGGGGCGCAGTGGGGCAGCACCTCCGCCGCCGGCAGGATCCGAGCGGAGGACACGTTCCGGGTCCGCCGCTGGGTGCCGGGGTCGAAGGCGCCCATGGAGTCGATCTCATCGTCAAAAAACTCGCACCGCACCGGCTGGTCCATCAGGGGAGAGAACACGTCCAGAATGCCGCCCCGCAGGGCGAACTGGCCCACGCCCTCCACCTGCTCACAACGGGTATACCCGGCGGAGAGCAGTTGCTCCGCCAGCGCGCCCAGCTCTGCCTGCCCCCCCACCTCCAGGGTGATGGCCAGGGATCGCAGGGTCTCCGGCGGCAGGGTCCGGGCCATGAGGCCGTCCGCGGTGGCCACCACCACCGGCGCGTCCCCCTGGGCCAGGGCGTACAGCGCCGCCAGACGGCTCCGCTCCCAGTCCCGAGAACCCACGGCCCCGGGGCGGAACTGCCACTCCCGGCCCAGCAGGGTCACGGGGCGGCGGCCCGTCAGGGTCTCCAGATCAGCGGAGAGGACCTGGACCTCCCGCTCGTCCCCGCAGAGGAACACCGCCGGACGGCCGCAGGCTGCCGCCACCGCCGCGCCCACGCAGGCCCGCTGCACCGGCTGGAGGCCGCTGACCGCCGCGGGACAGCCGCCCTCCTCCACCCGGCGGATCAGCTCCGCCGCCTCGGGGATAGTCTGCAATTGTCTCAGAAACTGTTCCATAGGATGTGGTCCTTGTCAACATGAAAAATTGGGAAGACTCTCTGGGCGCCGGGCTGCTTCCGGGCGCATGGCCCGGTGGGCGTTCTCCGCCCGGCGCCTGTTTGGAGGCAGGGGCTGTAAAGCGGATGGACATGATTCTCCCACCCAGGTCATATCTACCGGCACGATCCGGGAAAATGGATCCGTCCTTAGTGTATTCCCCTTTACCGGGCGCCATGCCCGGCGGCAAAAAGAGGCGCGGCGAGCCGCCCCATTGGACGGCCCTCATTCAATTGAAGTCATTCATGGCCTTCTGACAGCCATGTTCAATGATACATTCCGCCGCGTCGATGGCCCGGCGGAAGCTCTCCACCAACACCTTCCGCTCCGCCTGGGAGGGCACGCCGATGACCCAGTCGATCATGTCGCCCCCTTCGCCCGGCGCGCCGGTGCCGATCTTGATCCGGGGGAAGTCCTGGGTCCCCAGGTGGGCAATGATGTTCTTGATGCCGTTGTGCCCCCCGGCGGAGCCGGTGGGCCGCACCCGCAGCTTCCCCACCGGCAATGACACATCGTCATAGATCACCAGCACGTGGTCGGCAGGGATCTTGTAGAACTGCACCGCCTCCCGCACCGCCTCGCCGGAGAGGTTCATATACGTCTGGGGCTTCATCACCAGGCACTTGGACCCGGCGAAGGGGATGATGTTATAGGCGGATTTGAACTTGACCTTGTTCAGCTTCACCCCCGCCTGCTCCGCCAGCAGGTCCACGGTGAGAAAGCCCATGTTGTGGCGGGTGTGCTCATACTTGGCCCCGGGATTTCCCAGGCCCACCACCAGCCAGTCCACGGCGGCGGATTTGGCGCCTAACAGCATGAAAAAAACTCCTTTGCAACGTCAGCCAAGGCGGGAAAGTTCCCTTCCCCGCCTTGACCAGTCCATTATTGATACGCAGAAATGCCGGAGCTCCGCCGCTTCTCAGCGGAACAGCTTGGAGATGGAGATCTCCTGGTAGATACGCTCGATGGCCTCTGCAAACATGGGGGCCACCTGCAGGTATTTGATCTTGCTGCTCTTTTGGGGATCAATGGCGGGGATGGTGTCCAGCAGGGCCAGCTCGGTGATGACGCTGTCGTTGATCCGGTCAATGGCCGGGCCGGAGAGCACGCCGTGGGAGGCGCAGGCCTGGACGCTCTTGGCGCCGCCCACCTCGATCAGGGCCTTGGCGGCGTTGCACAGGCTGCCGCCGGTGTCCACCATGTCGTCGAAGAGGATGCAGTCCTTGTCCCGCACGTCGCCGATGACGTTCATGACCTCGCAGCTGTTGGCCTTCTGCCGGCGCTTGTCCACGATGGCCAGATTCATGTGCAGCTTCTGGGCAAAGGCCCGGGCCCGGGACACAGAGCCCACGTCGGGAGAGACCACCATCATGTTCTCGCACTCGGAGCCGTACTTCTTGGCGTAGTAGTCCACAAAGATGGGGTTGCCCGCCAGATTGTCCACAGGAATGTCGAAGAAGCCCTGGATCTGGGAGGCGTGCAGGTCCATGGTCAGCACCCGGTCCGCGCCCGCGGCGGTGAGCATGTTGGCCACCAGCTTGGCGGTGATGGGGTCACGGGCCTTGGCCTTGCGGTCCTGCCGGGCATAGCCGTAGTAGGGGATGACCGCGGTGATGCGGCCGGCGGAGGCGCGCTTCAGCGCGTCGATCATGATGAGCAGCTCCATGAGATTGTTGTTCACCGGGGTGCAGGTGGACTGGACCACGAACACGTCGCTGCCGCGGACCGTCTCGTACAGGGAGACGAAGATCTCCCCGTCGGAGAAGGTACCGACCTCCGCCTCGCCCAGTTTGGTTCCCATCAACTTGCAGATCTCCTCCGCCAGCTTCGGATTCGCGTTGCCGGAAAACACCTTGATGTCCTTGCCGTGAGAAATCATTGTTTGAACGCCCTCTTTCTATGTTCTGAATGTTCTTGGTTTCTGTCAGTAGGATCGATCAGCCGAAGGAGCATCAGTGCTCCTGCCCGTACAGCTTCCGCCGCCGTTTGGCCCACCCCTCCTTGTTCTCCTGCTTGGCCCTGGCCACGGCCAGCGCGTCCGCGGGCACATCCTTGGTGATGGTGGCACCCGCCGCGATATAGGAACCCGCGCCCACAGTCACCGGCGCCACCAGATTGGTGTTGCAGCCGATGAAGGCGCCGTCCTCAATGGTGCAGCGGTACTTCTTCACGCCGTCATAGTTGGTGGTGACGGTGCCGCAGCCGAAGTTGACCTTGCGGCCCACGTCGCTGTCCCCCACATAGGTCAGGTGGGAGATTTTGGTGCCGTCACCGATGGCGGAGTTCTTCACCTCCACAAAGTCGCCCACCTTGATGT
>OJQI01000492.1_pt1 | contig 21183 bp, 17 predicted proteins | sample 1598711 | NCBI WGS metagenome assembly OJQI01 (sample SAMN03922505, study PRJEB24848) | human gut metagenome | isolation source: stool sample | host: Homo sapiens | place: Germany | collected 2011-11 | reverse complement strand
TTCGAGATATTATAGGAAGATAATTTTTCAAGCAACGTCTGCTTCTTCTCTTCCTCTTCCATGATCCGGTTCAACTTCTCGACCATTTTCGGAGAAATGCGTGTCTTCGAACCATTCATATATTGATTTGAGAGCTTATAGAATTTTTCAGGATACCGGTAGAGTCCACAAATATACGCAACGTCCATCTGTTGCAATGGGATTCCCTGCTGGTACCGTTCTAAGATCGCAGTGAGCAGTGCAAACGCATATCCATTTTTTTCCACGGTTTTCCGAATGAAATAATACAGATCCTGCAACTGGTTCCCGATATGATATTTTTCAAAATTAATCGTTGCGATATAGCGCGCATCGGCTGTCCCACATACAAGGACACTATGATGATTGTAAGTGCCATGACAATATCCCATATGTTCAGATTCGCCCGCCGTCCCCGCCTCTGCCTGTTCACAGTTCAGCCCCTGCTCATAAAAGTACGGAAATGCCTGCATAAACAAAGATTCAAATTCCCGTTTCGGACTCTGTTTCGCAATATAATTATGTACTCGCTTCATTTCCCGATTCCGACGCTTAACATCATTCTTCTCCCGGATCTGCATATCGCGATCAACTTCCTGCCAGACCGTACGTCCAGCCCGATGCAGGGCAACCAGATTATCAACCGCAAGCATGATTTCATTTTTGTTGCTGACACCCATCTCACGACCGTCAAAAAACATCCGCATCACAAACGGATTCCCATAACGATCGTATGTAATCAGTTCATCCTCCACATTTTTCACAAGCCGGTCAATATGTGGAAAGCCTGCCAGATACATATGCTCTTTAAAATCATACTCTGCCTGCAGCCGTTTTTCTCCGGCTGTCGTTGCCCGGATCTGGCGCACCCCCTTGTCCGTCTGCAGCAGCATCGCTCCCCGTCCCCGTCCTATGTGATCCAATCTCACATCGTACATCTCGAATACTTCCGACATTTTTTCAGCCACAAAAAATCCCCTCCCAACATCAGTCTTGTTAATTGTATGCCGGGAAGGGCGGATTCATTCCGATTGATCGTCCGCATCTATAGATACGATTCCTTTACAATCGCCAATAATTGTTCTCTTGTATTCAATTCCGGTTCTTCAAGTACCCGGTCCAGCAGTGCCTTCAAAATGCGTCCCATATCCGGCCCCGGTTTTACACCGATCGCGATGAGATCTTTTCCACTGATTTCAAGTTCCGACAGTTTCAAACATTGCTTCTGTTCTATGATCTCTGCATACATCGCTTCCATATGCGCGATCACCTGTCTGCGCTGTTCGAGATGATACGCACTCTGACCTGCCATATCGCCCTTTCGGATCTCCAGAAAATCTGCGAAATGCTCCGCGCCAAGCTGTGCCACAAACCGGCGGAAGCTCTTCATCCCCGGTCCGTCCCCGGAGAGTCCATAATCGTGATTTCTCACCAGTCTGCAAACCTGATCGATCGTATCGTTATCAAGCTTTAACCGACGCAGAATCGTGCGCGCCATCTTCGCAGAGAGTTCCTGATGTCCATAGAAATGATCGACTCCTGTTTCGTCTGTCGTCTTACATTCTGGTTTTCCAACATCATGGAGCAACGCCGCATAGCGCAGTACAGGTGTTGCTGATACTGCCCGCATCACCTGCAGCGTATGACGACCGACATCATACAGATGATACGGGTTATTCTGTGGCGTCTGCATCATCCGGTCGAACTCCGGCAGAAATATATTGGTGAGTCCCAGCTCGTACGCTTCTTCCAGCCGTTCCGGATGCTTCGAAACGATCATCTTCGTAAGCTCAGTACAGATCCGTTCTGCACTGATATCCTTCAGGAACTTTGCCTGATCGCGCATCGCTTCCCGCGTCTGATCTTCAATTACAAAATCAAGCTGTGCCGCAAACCGGACTGCACGCAGGATACGAAGTGCATCCTCGTCGAACCGTTCTGATGCCTCACCCACGCAGCGGATGATTCCTTTCTCCAGGTCCTCCTGTCCACCGAAAATGTCGATCACACCCTGTTCCGGGTTATATGCCATTGCATTGATCGTAAAATCCCGTCGTTTCAGATCCTCTTCCAGGCTCGCTGTGAAGCACACGGATTCCGGACGACGGTGGTCGGTATAAACACCATCCACCCGGTATGTCGTCACCTCAAATGCATAATCGGTATGACTGGCAGGCGATCCTCTTCCATCGTCCAAAATCTCGCGATCCACTAAGACCGTCACCGTTCCATGCTGGATTCCCGTATCGATCGTGCGGTGGAAAATTGCCTTGACCTCCTCCGGTTTCGCCGAGGTCGTGATATCCCAGTCATTCGGCTGCTTGCCGAGCAGGCTGTCCCGCACGCAACCGCCAACAATATATGCCTCATACCCATGCTTATTTAATTGTTGTAAAATATATGCCGCCCCTGTCGGAATTTCTATTTTCATGTATTTCACCCAAATAAACAACTACCCCGCTGATGTCAGCAGGGTAAATGTTCTGATTTTTATTTTTAGTATGCCTTTCCAAAATAAACCATGTGTTTCGCAGGCTTGCCACAATGTACACATACATCACCAAGCTTTTCCTGTGCAAACGGGATACATCTCGTTGTTGCACCTGTCTCGTCCTTGATGGCTGTCTCGCAGGCTTCCTCGCCACACCACATAGCCTTGATGAATCCCTGCTTCTTCTCCAGAATATCTGTGAACTCATCCCAGTTTGTAGCGACATGTGTATTCGCATCACGATGTGCCTTTGCCTTTGCATACATATCATCATGCATCTGTGCAAGCAATGCCTCACAAGTCTCTGCCAGCTTGTCAAATGGCACGATTGTCTTTTCTCTTGTATCACGGCGGACAACAACTGCCTGTCCTGCCTCGATATCCTTCGGTCCAACCTCAACACGAAGTGGAATACCCTTTACTTCCTGCTCGGCGAACTTGAATCCAGGACTCTTATCAGAATCATCAACCTTCACACGGAAGTTTGAAGCAAGCACACTGCGAAGCTCTTCTGCCTTCTCGAGTACGCCCTCTTTTTTCTGCATGATTGGAACGATCATGATCTGAGTTGGAGCAACCTTCGGAGGAAGCACCAGTCCGCTGTCATCACCATGTACCATGATAATGGCACCGATCATTCTTGTTGTCATACCCCAGGATGTCTGATGTACATACTGAAGCTTATTATCCTTATCTGTATACTGAACGCCAAATGCTCTTGCAAATCCATCCCCAAAGTTGTGGCTCGTTCCGGACTGCAGTGCCTTACCATCGTGCATCAGCGACTCGATCGTATAAGTTGCCTCAGCACCTGCGAATTTCTCTTTGTCTGTCTTACGTCCCTTGATAACCGGAATTGCAAGCACGTCCTCGCAGAAATCCGCATACACATTCAGCATCTGGATCGTTCTTGCCTCTGCCTCTTCTGCTGTTGCATGTGCGGTATGGCCTTCCTGCCACAGGAACTCTCTCGAGCGAAGGAATGGTCTTGTCTCCTTCTCCCAACGCACAACGGAACACCACTGGTTATATACCTTTGGAAGATCACGGTAGCTCTCGATCTCCTTAGAATAAAAATCACAGAACAATGTCTCGGATGTTGGTCTGACGCACAGGCGCTCCTGCAGTTCATTCAATCCGCCATGTGTGACCCACGCAACCTCCGGTGCGAATCCTTCGACATGATCCTTCTCCTTCTCAAGCAGGCTCTCCGGAATAAACATTGGAAGGTATACATTCTCTACGCCGGTTGCCTTGAAACGCTCATCGAGATTCTTCTGGATCAGTTCCCAGATCGCGTAGCCTGCCGGTTTGAAAACCATACATCCCTTTACGCTTGTGTAATCACACAGCTCTGCTTTACGGACAACGTCCGTATACCACTGTGCAAAATCCTCATCCATCGCTGTAATATGCTCTACTAATTTCTTGTCCTTTGCCATTTCTCTTTTCCTTTCTATATCCTCTTTTCCGATTTGGCAATTGTGATACAATTTCTGTACCTCGGTATTCATCATACGCAATTTGCCGCAGACGCGCTCTCGCTCACTTCCACATGTAACGGTACTAAACTCATTGCACCAGCAAACTGGCACAATTCGTTAAGTGCCGACATGCTCCAATGGTCTGCTTGCAAATTGGTATGTATGAATACCGCTATCCACATATTCTTTCACAATTGCCGAATCCCTTCACGTGATTGTGTATATCCAGTCACACGAGAGTTTCCTTATCTTAATATTATTCAAACTCATCTAAATCAAGCACCTCGAAGGCCTCGCCCTCCGGTTCCTTCTTGATCACGATTTCTTCCCCGGTGATGGGATGTGTAAATTCCATCCGTGAGGAGAATAAACCGATCTGTTTATATTTACGTTTTGTCTTCGCGAATTTCGGGTTATATTTCGTATCACCCCAGATACCACAGCCCCGGCTCGCAAACTGCGCCCGGATCTGATGATGTCTGCCTGTGACAAGCTCAATCAACACATAACTGAGCGTTCCATCGTCCGTATCCATGACATCAAGCACCTCATAATATAGCTCTGCGCGCTTGGCACCCTTTTCGCCTTTTTTCACGACTTTCGTTGTGTTCGTTTTTCCATCCCGCAGAAGATAGTCTACCATCTCGCCTTCAAAATCCGGAAGCTCTCCGGTTATGACCGCCTGATAATATTTCGCGATCTCACCATCCTGCTGCATGTCCGAAAGCTTTGCTGCTACCTCTGGAGTTTTTGCAAATACCATCACACCCCCTACGGGACGATCCAGCCGGTGAATCGCAGCTACATACGGCTCTTCCGCCTGCTCCGATTCCTCTTGGTCATACAGGTAATGCTTGATTTTCGTAATCATATCTTCATCGTTGCCTTTGTCGCCCTGTGACAGCACACCATACGGCTTCACGCAGGCAAGCAGATATGCATCCTCATATAAAATCTCTAACTTCATAAGTCCTGTCCATTTCCGATATAATTCCTATATCTTAGCTATATTTACACATAACTAAAAGGAATTATACAAGAGTTGCCATCTTTTTGCAACCAGCGGACACAGAAAGTTTTTGATCTTACCGGTGTTTTTTGAAGATTCCCTTTTTCGTTTTCGTTGCTGCTACCTCTGCATTTGCCTGCTGGATTTCCCGCAGCACCGTGTCCAGTCTCCGGTACCGTGCTTCCTCGCGTTCCTCTTTCTCCCGCATAACTGCATCAAACTGCCGCATCACATCCGCGGTCACTTCCTCCTTAATGGATGTCGTGATAATATCCTTGTTCTCGCGCAGGGCAGTTGCGATCACACGGTTCATCACGCTTTGCAGTTGTGCCTGCTTGAAGTCGACAACCTTATCCTCATCCCCCACCATCTTCTGCATACGTTCTAACATCGAATCCTTATCCTCATCCATCCGGGTATGTACGGGGCGAAGCTCCACCGACGATGTGCGCTTGATGTTCGCTTCCGGTTTGCATGGTTTATCCTCGTTGTCTGTTTCTTCCTGTGCTGTTTTTGCGCAATCGATGGTCTGCGCATTCCCCTCATTTTTTTCTTCTGTCGAATCCAAAGCATCCTCTTCAGATTTTGCACGTTTTGCACGAATGATCGCATTTCGGATATCCTTGAGCATCAGTCCCTCTTCCTTCATCGCTTTCACGCTCTCAAACAACCGGATATCGCGATCATCATAATACCGATGTCCCTGCGCATTCCGCTTAATGTCGAGTTTTAATTCATCCTCCCAATATCGAAGTACATGTGCTTCCACATGCAGTTTTTTTGCAGCTTCCTTGATTGTCATAATTCCCATCTCTCCTTTAATTGTAAACATTTTTCCCCGTTCTTACCTTAACATAAATATACTTACATGAAACCTGCTTTCGTATACTTTATGTAGCCATTTTTCCTGTCCGTTCGACAGATGTATTTCTGTGCATTTTATGTGAAATCTGCATCGGACGATTGCAGATTTTGATTATTTCGAGTATGATTATTTTGTATGTCTATCCAATTAAAGCAGATACTATACTATATAGATACAGGAAAACGGAGGTTATATATTTATATGTGGAAAAAATTTTACAAGAAGGCGACTGCACTCGCCCTTGTCTGTGCGATGTCCGTCATGCTGACCGCATGTGGTGACAGCAACAGCAGCTGGAATGCAGCATCTTCGTCCTTAGAGGATTCTGTGGAGGACGCGATTGCCGCAGGAAATACAGAGCCGGAAGCATCTCCGATCGATGCCTCCTCCCTGGAAGATTGTGCCTATGCATTGCCTGATCCAACCGGAGAAGAAGCAAAAGCCGAGCAGGAACGGTTTCATACTTACCTGATGGATAACTTTAAGGAGAGCGTCACAAGCGATACCGTCACGCTTCACTATACCGTTGCCAATCCAGCCGACTACGATCTGGATGTTCCAACTGCAACCTTTGGCGATGCGGAAATCTCCGAGGACGCCATTGCAAGTGACAAAAAAGAAACCGAAGATGAAATCACAGAACTGCAAAGCTTTGACTACGATCTCCTGACCGGATCACAGAAATACACCTATGATGTTATCAAGGATTATCTGGATCTGAATCTGGAATCCTATGATTACACATATCTGTACGAACCATTTGCCTACACAAGCGGCTTGCAGACAAACATGCCGATCAACATGTCGGAATACAAATTCTACAACGAAAGGGACGTTCAGGACTATCTGGCATTGCTTGGACAGTTATCCGATTATTATGGAAAATATCTGGACTTTGAACAGACAAAGATTGACAAAGGGCTTTTCATGAACGAGCATTCCGCCAGCGAGGTTGTTCGCCAGTGTGAAGAATTCATTGCAACTCCGGAAGAGAATCTTCTGATTGCAACCTTTGAAGATAAGGTTCACGGTGTCGAGGGCTTGAGTGAAGAACAAATTCAGGACTACATTACCCAGAATCACGATACGGTTATCAATTCCGTGATCCCTTGCTACAAGAATGTAATTAACTTCTTTAATGCACACAAGGATGATGGACAAAACGATCTGGGTCTTGCCGGGTTTGAACACGGAAAAGAATATTACGCATATCTGTTAAAGGATAAGGTTGGCACTGACAAAACGCCAGAGGAAGTTATCGACTGGCTGGACAATGCCATCGATGATGTCATGTATGAATACCAGGCAACCGCGCTTGCCAACTATTCTGCTTATGAGCAGTACTTTAACGATTCCAGTGACAGCTTATATGCGGATAACGATCCGCTGGAGACGATCAACTACTTTAAGGATGCTTTTGCCGACCGCTTCCCTGCCATGCCTGACGTGCATTACACCATTGAAAATGTCCATGAATCCTTAGAAGATATCGTCAGTCCGGCATTCTATGTGACAACACCAATTGATGCCTACGACGAAAACTCCATCTACCTGAATATGGGCAGTGACGGCGCCGGTGATCTGTGGTCCACCCTTGCGCACGAAGGAATCCCCGGACATATGTATCAGTTCACCTACTACTTGAGCACGAACCCGGAACCAATCCGCTCGTTGCTTAACTTTAACGGCTACACCGAAGGCTGGGCTACCTATGTTGAGATGATGAGCTACGATATGTACAAAGATTATCCGGATGACAGTTATGCAGATTTCGAACGGATCAACTCTGAGTTGAACCTGCTTGTCAGTGCCCGTGTCGAAATCGGTGTCAACTATGAGGGCTGGGATCTGGAAGCAACACAGAAGTACCTCTCCGACAATGGTTTCAATTCTGATGGAGCCGAAAGCATCATGGATTACGTTATCGCCGAACCAGTCAACTACCAGATGTATGTGATGGGCTGGCAGTCCTTCCAGGAGCTTCGTGACTATGCAGAATCCGCCCTTGGCAACAAGTTCGACGAGCAGGCTTTCCACAAGGTTGTGCTTGATGCAGGTCCATCCCAGTTCTATCTGATTGAGAAGCTTGTCAAACAGTATGTAAAGGATAATTTATAATTTCATATATAGCAAAAGCAGCTCTTAGAGCTGCTTTTTGTTTTTACCAATACTTCTGTATTAACTGCTTTGCTTCTTCCTCTGTTTTATCACAAGATTCCACAAGGTTTTTTATTACATTCTCTTTTGTTCCATATACTTTTTTCATAAGATCCATTAGTGTTTTTTCCGCTTTATCCCGTTCTACTTCCGTCTTATTCAACTTCTCTTCTGCTCGATCCCGTTCCTCTTCTGCTTGATCCGCCCGTTCTCGTTCTCTCTTGGTATTTGCCCGCTCTTCCTGTATGTTCATTGGCTCCATATTCTCAAACCAGTTTCCCATGCTCTCGCCTCCGATCATCTTTCTCAAACAATCTGTCGCTTCAGAAACCGATACCTGCATCTTCATAAATAACGCCCACAACGAATTTACAATGATCTGCACGATATTCTCCGACGCCCGCTCCGTGATCTCGCGGATCTCATACTGATTGGATCTGAGAAAATCTGAAAAATCCTGCGGTGTCTGAATACGGTTTATCATCATCAAAAGCGACATTTCATCCTCATGAATCAGCAGCTCTTCGTTTGTATACTGGTGGACATTCACAAGCCGGTATGTAAAATCCGGTATATACGATGCAAAGATCTCATTCATAAACACCCGTTCTTTTACGTGCATAGCTGCTGTCCATTTTCCCGTGCCCTCATAATACACAATCGGGAACACCGGCGGATACCGGAACCCCTTCGTCTTAGAAATTCCCGGATGTGCCTTTTCCATCGTCTTTGCATAATCATCCCAGATGCATACCGTGTACCGAAGCAACTGCATACACACATTATAATCGACATCACTTTTATGTTCAATAAGGGAAACCATATAAAGCGGCATATCTTTCCGCATTTCTGGCAAATGGATCTTCTTCACGGTGTCCGTCTCAAATTCGATTCCCAAGTATGCCTGATACTTGTCCGTCACATCCTCGATATCCTCCGGCTGAACATTCTTTAAGATATCCAGATCTGCATAGTCGCGCAGAAACTGTGCACAAAGTACATGATTGCTGAATACCTGCCGGTTGTTGACATCCTTGACCTGTCCAATACGGATGTTTAATTTCTTTTCTTCTCCCATACGCTCCTCCTTTTTTGCAAGCAAAAAACTCCTGTTTGTTTCTCAATCATTCTGTTGTTACTAAAAAATAAATAACGGGTAATTTCATAGATGAAATGAATATATGTAAGATTATTTCCGACTGTTACCGAACTACGCCAGAACAACGATTCTCGACAACACATTCACCATAGCACAGGCTTTATGGAAATGTAAAGCGTAAGTTTGGAACATTTAGAAAAAGTGAGGAAATATGCGGGGTTGAGGGCAAAAAATATTTTGTTGATACTACCGGTAATAAAAAAACGGAATAGTCCTCGTTCGGTTCCCGTTTACGCGACATCAGCGACTCCTCCTGCAAGGTTCCATCAGGCTGTACAACATATCGGCAGTAATCCTCAAAGGTACTTTCATCCTGCATGCCATTGCACAAGTAAAGCGACGATTCGCCGTCCACCTGAAACAACGAATATACATTTCCTCCAGCAACCTGTGTCTCCCAATGATCTGCATAATAGATCTGCTTCGCAGCACCATTTTCGACCGTGAATATATTCAATGCATCATATTCCACATACTCTTCGGAATACGGTGATTTTTCTACAAATAGCAATTCCGGTACACCATCTCCGGTTACATCTGACACGATCATCTTCCTCCACCAGCTATCCAATTGCTGCCTGTATCTTTCTCTTTCCAGATGCAATCAGACTCTCGGCTGTCTGTTCGGTGCAGCCAACCGACTGTGCCTGCGCAATATCCCCCATAAGAGCGACCGCCTTACTGAGCTGCTTTACTACCATATATTCACATAAAATAAGCGATTGTATCCACTTGTGATACAACCGCTTACATGATATCTCATTTCAAGAAAAAGAGCAATCAATGTTACTTATTCTCCACCAGATTCTTCGACATACATGTCAGGAAGAATAACAAAGAGACTGCCGCAAATGCAGCTCCTACAAAACCAATATGCGAGATTTGTCCCTTGTCACACACAATTCCACCAAGGAAGCTGCCTGCGCCGATACCAAAATTGAAAATGCCAGAAAAAATCGACATTGCAACCGACGAGGACTGTTCATCCGTACAGCGGATCGTCTCTGACTGGAACGATACATTAAATACAAGCACTGTAATGCCCCATAAAGCACAAAGCGCCATTATAAATCCCGGCTGTCCTGCTGCAGGAAGCAACAATAACAGTTCAACCGCCAACGAAATCATCACCGTGCGTAAAAATCCATGCCGGTATTTGTCATAGAATTTCGAGAACAGAAAACTGCCGAGCAATCCTGCGGCACCAAACACAAACAATGTAATGGTGACTGTACTATTTCCCATGTGTGCGACCTGCTGCAGGAACGGATCGATATAACTATAGCTCGTATAATAGCCCACTACAAACAAAAATGTCTGAATATAGATGCAGACAAGTGCACGATTCTTAAATAGTTCTGGCAACTGCTTCACACGGAACGGCTCGCCACACTCCATCTTCGGGAACAGGAATGCCATATATGTCAAAACAACGAATGTGATGATTGCCACGATCAAAAAGGCGATTCTCCATCCTGCATAATGTCCAATCATTTTTCCAAGCGGAAGTCCTGCAATCGTCGCAACCGAAGTACCTGTCACGACCATACTGAGTGCTTTGGACTGATGTTCTTCTGACGCCATACGCACTGCAATCGGAGACGCGATTGACCAGAAAATCGCGTGTGCACAGGCTACACCGATTCGGGACGCCATCAGCATGCCGTAGCTGTTTGACAACACGGTCAACACCTGACAGATTCCGAACAATGCAACCGTTCCCATAAATAACTTCTTATAATCAATCTTGCTCACGAGCAGCATGAGCGGCAGGGAAAGCAACATAACGATCCACGAATATACCGTGATCAACATGCCCGCCTTCGCCTCAGAAATCGAAAAGCTCTTTGCAATATCAGTCAGCAGACCGATTGGCATAAACTCGGATGTATTAAAAATAAATGCTGAGACAGTCATTCCGATCAACGGAAGCCGCTCTTTGGACGTCATCTTCGTCTTCATCTTATACCTCTTATCTTAAATAAAAATGAACAAAACTAAAATGCATTGTACGCGATAGCTATATGAAAAACAAGACGTGGAATTATCATATTTTACATTTATTTGACGTTGATTCAAAATAAAAAGTCCTGCACGCAAAATGCAGGACTTATCATATCATTTATAAACGGATATCAATGTTTGCACCGATGTTTGGATTCACAGACTGTTCCATCATCTGTGTAATCATCGCACCATTTGTCTCCACCGCATCCAGTGATTTTTTAAGCATCGCCATATCAATGGCATTCATACTTCCGGTATCACTGACTGCCAGCGTCAGATTTGAATTTCCGATTGCTGCTATGTTCATATATATACCCTCCAATTTTGTCCAATCCAGACATTCCAATACTATTTGTATCATAACGCTTTTTCTATAAAAAAGCAAACGCTTCTGTCATATTTTGTATGTTTTTAGCATGTTCTTTACCGAGTTTTCCATCAGCATCGAAAAAAGATTGACATTCAAATCACGCCGTATTTATAATGTACAGTCGTGTGAAAGGAGCTCCTTTATGGATGTTTTAATAGTAGAAGATGATCAGGAACAGTTAGATGGCATCGAATCCATCCTGCTCGAAAAATACGATCATATGAATTGCATAAAGGCAACCAATTACCAGCAGGCAACCCAATTGATGCACGCAAATAAAATCCAACTATTCCTATTGGATATCTCTCTTGGAGATGATGCTTCCGAGCAGGATGGCATCGCACTTGGAACACAGATTCGTTCCATGCAACGGTATGCAAAAACACCAATCCTGTATCTGACTGCATATTCCATGGATGCACCACGTGCAATACATGCAACGAATTGTTATGATTTTCTGGTAAAGCCCTATAAGAAAGAAGATTTGTTATATACCATCGACAAGCTGATCCACAATCGTTTTCTGGACGTTACGCCCATAGAACTACGCGATGTCAATGGTATTTATTTTCGCGTTCTTCCAGAAAAGATCCTGTATATCGAAGCGGCTGGCAAGAACCTGACGATCTATGAGGAAAGCAATGTGATCAACACAAGCGGTATCCGTCTGAAAGAACTGATTGCACAGCTTCCGCCGAATTTCATTCAAAGCCATCGAAGCTTTATTGTAAACAGCGATTATGTAAACTCTTACGATCCGACCAATGCGCTTCTCTATCTGGGAAATCACAATATCTCGACCCCCGTCGGACGTAAATATAAAGATTATGTCAAAAAGATAATTAGCAGGGACTGAAAATATTTTACCAAAACATTTTCAGTCCCTGCTAGTTATTTTCTACGTCTGAAATCAAGCACCGCCTGATAACGGATATCCTGAACTAACCGTTCCTTCTGTTCGTCTGTCATAAGATTCATCACCGCATCTTTTTCCTGATCCGTAAAGCCTTTAAATGCGCTGGTTCGTTCTTTTCGCGTCATAGAGCGAAACTCCGTCGGATAATGAAGCAAGCCATTCATTCGTGCTTCATAATTCCGCGTACATTCCATAAATAGCTTTTCCGCCTCCTCCGACATCGACGGCGGCGCATCCATATCATTATAATTCAAATAGTTTTCTCTCATCACTACAACTCCTACCTCCACAATCTGTAAAATCAAAATCCATGCAATAAACGTGGAACAAGCAGGGTAGATCACCGAACAGATACTTAATACGCCTAGCCCGATCAAGCCTTTTTGTTGAATCTTCTTTTTTCGTTCTCCCTTGTAAACCGGTCGATTTGGCGATGGTAATGGTGCGATCGTCGCCATCAGATACATCGTAAACAGCAACAATCCCGCTACGACCGGATATGGAAATATGACATGTACACCGCCCGCCACTGCGATCACGTACACACTGACCGAAGCAACTGTACACCCAATGTTTGTTTTCATATGGATACCGCCCAGAAACCGGCGAACCAGATTGACCGTCACAAAGCAAAACAAAAATTCCCGGAAAAATCCAGATACTGCAAAGATAACAAATAGAACAAGATCTTTTTGCAAATCTCCCACAATCGATTCTACTGCATAGCATACTTTTGCACACTGCACATCTGCCACATCATAGTCACGTCCCACGAGATACCGTGTCACATGCTCCCCTATCCTATGATTGATACTCATAATTCATCCCCTGTCTTATGTTCTCCATGTGCTTTTTAACAAATGGGATATCCGGCAAAAGTCCGCGCAACGGATACCCCCAAGTGTTATTGGTTGATGTACTAGTTCTCAGATTCTGATTCCATCTCGACTCTCATACAATCAGGAAGCTCCGGCTCTCCCCAAAAGTGTTTGCATCCTGTAAGAGTCAGGATTACATCTGATAAATCCTCCAACTGTGCAGCAACTGCTTTCTTCATATCCTTCATCACACATCTCCTCCTTCTGAAAGAATATTCTTTGAAATCCATCCCCGAATGAATTTCTATATTATTCTTAACATGATTAAAATAATTTCGCAATAGGTTTGGAATGAACGACATTTCGTGGGGAATAGACAACATTTCTCTTTCTTTTACATAATAAACGCATTCCATTCAGTTATTACATATCAATTGACATCTTTCCCTAAATACTTCTATAATATTTATAAAACTGAAGGGGATCTGAATTATATGAAAGCTTTTATATTATCTAGTTGCACCTACATGGCAGAAGCAATTGCAGAATTATTATTGGTCATTTCTTTTTTAGGAAAGAAAAAGAAATCTTTACTTTCTCCGCTATTATTACTCTTGCCACTTTGTGGACTTGTGAATAATTTCCTTTTTACTTTTATTCCAAATGTATTTGGCTGGTTTATGACATTACCTATGTCGGTGTTATTTTATTGTTTGATTTTACATATACCTTTTTCCTCTGGCATCTTTCCCTTCTTGCTCAGTTATGTTACATATGGTTTGATCGAGGCAATTACCATTATTCTCTTGCCCGTCTCCATCTCAGCATCCTCTAGTGTCAAAAATGATTTACTTTTGACATGCATTATTTGCGCATTTTGCATTCTTATCTCTTTATTACCACTGAACCGATTACATACCTTTATCAACAGTGGAAATCTTATTGTCAAGCTTGTACTATCTTATATATCTATGCTTTATTTAGTGACAATTGCTATCTCAAAAATTGATTCACTTAACGCCATTGCAGTATTTCCTATGACCGTAACCTTTATGATCATCTTGCTGTTAGCAGATATCATGGTTCTAAAGCAGCAACGCACAATCACAATCCAACAGCAGGATATCAAAGACTACCAAACTTATCAGCCAATGGCACACGATCTGATCTCTGACATCCTAGGCAAACAGCATGATTTCAACAATCAGATGAATGCGATCCGCATGCTGCCATATACTTACAAAGATTATGATTCGTTAAGTGAAGCAATCTCAAATTATTCGACCTTTCTGGAAGAAGAGTTCAATGAATCTGAGCTTTTGAAGATCAATCTTCCGGTTGTTGCTGGATTTGTATTTAGTAAGATCAAAGAAGCGGAGCAAAAGGGCAGGCTGATCTCGGTCAAGATCAAGAACCGTTCCCTGATCACGCCGGTTCCAGAGTACGATCTGATCCGCATCTTGGGTATTCTAATTGACAATGCGATTGAAGCGACAGAACCCGGACATACATTCTCGCTGATTCTTGACAGCAAAAACGAACACATCCGATTTCAGACAAAGAACGAAGGAGGGGAGATTTCTTCCGAGCTGCGCAAGAAAATGTTTGTCCGTGGCTATTCTACCAAAACGTCCGCAGAAGTACGCACCACCCGCGGACAAGGTCTGCCGAATCTGAAAGAATTGGTCGATCATTACAACGGTAAAATCTATCTGGATAACGAGACATTCCATGAACATACATGGATCTGTTTCACCGTCGAATTATAATTTGCAGATGGCGCGTGCAATCGCTGTCGCAACCGCCTGCTGATATTGTGGATTCTGCAGGTTCTCGCATTCTGTCGGATTGCTCAGGAATCCACACTCTACGATTACGCCCGGGCATTGACTGTTTTTCAGGATATACAGATCATTGCCCGTCTTAATCTCCCGTTCCTTCGGTGGCTGCAAATCGACGATCAACTGCGCCTGTATCGCTTCCGCCAGTTTCTTCGACATTTCCGATGAACCATAATAAAATACCTGCGGTCCGCTAATCTCTGCCTCTGGGTAGCTGTTCTGGTGGATACTGATCATATAGTCCGCGCCGGACGCATTGATCAGGCTCACCCGGTTATGCATATCAGATACTTTCTTGTTCGTCGCACCATTCGTTGCCAGACACACATCCCCCTCGCGTGTCAGGATTACCTTCACCCCCCGCGCCTGTAACTGTGCTTTCAGACATAGGGCAATCTGCAAATTCACATCTTTTTCTTTTACATTATCCACACCTATTTTTCCCGGATCATTGCCGCCATGTCCGACATCAATCACGACCGTCAAATCCCGTTTCATCCCCGCTTTGTTACAATACATCACACAATTCAGAATCAGCAAAATTAAAAATATGGTAAATCCAAACAACAATCTGACTTTTTTCCGATCAAAAAACCGCATATGCAAAACTCCGGTCTCCCTTAGTCTATACATATGCGGTAATCTTCTTATTATGCTTTATTCTTCTGTCTCAGCTTCCGGCTTCACAATCGAGATTCCAAGCTCTTCAAGCTGCTTTGCATCAACGGTATTCGGCGCCTCACTCATCAGGCAGGAAGCATCCTTTACCTTCGGGAATGCGATAACATCACGAATAGAATCTTCCTGTGCCATCAGCATAACGAGACGGTCAAGTCCGTATGCAAGTCCTGCATGTGGTGGTACTCCATATTTGAACGCATTTAACAGGAAACCAAACTGGTCGTATGCACGCTCCATTGTGAATCCAAGTGCTTTGAACATCATTTCCTGAATGTCATCCTGGTGGATACGCACGGAACCACCACCGATTTCTGTACCATTTAATACGATATCGTATGCCTTTGCACGTACTCTGCCCGGATCAGACTCGATATACTGCAGATCCTCTTCCATCGGCATCGTAAATGGATGGTGCATTGCCTGATATCTGCCAAGCTCCTCGCTCCACTCAAGCAGTGGGAACTCTGTAATCCATACGAAACGGTATTCATCTTTCTTCAACAGTCCAAGCTGATCTGCGATCTCAAGACGAAGTGCGCCAAGTACATCATAGACAAGCTTGCTCTTATCTGCTGCAAAGAGCAGTAAATCGCCCGGCTTACCATTCATCTTCTCAACAAGTGCCTGCATCTCCTCGTCCTTCATGAACTTTGCAAACGAAGACTTCATTGTTCCATCTTCATGGATTGCAATATAGGCAAGTCCCTTTGCGCCATAACCCTTGGCAAAGTCAACGAGTGCATCAATCTTCTTTCTTGGCATTGCACCCTGACCCTCAGCATTGATACCGCGCACGCTTCCGCCAGCTTCAATCGCATTCTTGAATACGACAAATTCACAATCCTTCACAACGTCTGTTACATCGCAAAGCTCCATACCAAAACGGAGATCCGGCTTATCAGAACCGAAACGCTCCATTGCCTCTTTGTATGTCATACGCTGAATTGGAAGCTGTACGTCTACGCCAATGACTTCCTTAAACAGCTTTGCAAGCAGACGCTCATTGACATCGATGACATCATCGACATCTACGAAAGAAAGCTCCATATCGATCTGTGTGAATTCCGGCTGTCTGTCGGCACGCAGATCCTCATCACGGTAGCAGCGTGCGATCTGGAAATAACGGTCGTAGCCGGAGCACATCAGAAGCTGCTTGTAAATCTGTGGTGACTGTGGCAATGCATAGAACTCACCCGGATGTATGCGGCTTGGTACAAGGTAATCACGCGCGCCTTCCGGAGTTGACTTACAAAGTGTCGGTGTCTCGATCTCGATAAAGCCTTCGTCTGCCATGAAGGAACGAACCAGTGTTGTCACCTTGCTGCGCATCATGATATTCTTCTGTAAGTCCGGACGACGAAGATCCAGATAACGGTATTTCAGGCGAAGATCTTCCTTCGTCTTGCTGTTCTCCTCGATTGGGAATGGTGGTGTATCTGCTTCTGCAAGGATACGGATATCCTTCGCGATGACTTCGATATCACCGGTTGCAAGATTCTCATTGACTGCGCCGCCACGCTTTGCAACCTCACCGGTAATTGCAACGACAAACTCGGAACGAAGCTTCTCCGCCTTTGCGAAGCTCTCCTCACCACAGTTTGCTTCTTCGAAGATTACCTGCAGAATCCCGCTTCGATCACGCAGATCGACGAAGATAATTCCGCCTTTGTTCCGGCTCTTCTGCACCCATCCCATCACGGTGACGGTATTCCCAATCATCGTATTATTTACTTCTGTACATCTGTGACTTCTGTGAAGTCCCTGCATTGACTCTGCCATTTTCATAGCCTCCTGTGTCTAAGTTAATTTATAAATACCCGCTCCCGTCTCTGTCGTTCTGAGTTCGCGATTATCTACATCAGCTACGGAGCGTTTTCATATCATAAATAATGGTTACCCCTCAAAGGAATCCGCATAGAACTCTTCGAACTGTGTATAGCCCTCTGTAATCATCTGATCCTTCTGGAACTTCTTGTTCTTCTTCATGATTGCGATATTCACGATCTGCCCCTCGGCTCTTGCCTGTTTTGCCTGCTCTAAGATCTTAAGCAGCTTGTCGCTTGGCATCTTTTTATCGATTAGGTATGCAGTCTTGTTCTTGCTTCCCGGTATCTCAAAATCGCGCTCGAGAAGCAGCATGATGATTCGCTCGAAACCGATGGAGAATCCACATGCCGGAGTCGCCTGACCGGTGAATTTGCCGATCATCTCATCGTAACGTCCGCCACCGCCGACCGATCCACCATACTCATCCATTGAAATCTCGAAGATTGGACCTGTATAGTAAGACATACCACGTACCAGAGTCGGATCAAATGCCATCTTGAAATCAGCACTCTTCGTACTCTCAACGCTGTCAATGATCGTCTTTAAGTTCTCAGCAACCTCTTCCGGCAAGAACTCGCCAAGTGTCTCCTTCAGATACTGTACGCCGCTGATATCGGCTGTCACCTTCTCGAACAGTTCGAGATATTTTGTCACCGCATCCCCTGCATAACCTTCCTTCAGAAGTTCTTCCTTAACGCCATCCAAACCGATCTTATCCATCTTATCGAGGATAATAAATACGGTATCATAATCAGCTTCCGCAAATCCGCTGTAAGCAGCCATCGCCTTCAAGATACGACGGTCATTGATACGGATCGTAAAGTTCTTGAAATCCAGCTTGCCAAGCAATGTCGTTGTCGCCAGGATCAGCTCGATCTCTGCTAAGATTGTCGGCTCACCTAAAATATCAATATCACACTGCATGAACTGTCTGTAACGGCCACGCTGTGGACGGTCAGCTCTCCATACATTTCCCATCTGTAACGCCTTAAACGGGCTTGGCAGTTCGTTCGCATTGTTCGAATAATATCTACAAAGCGGTACCGTCAAATCGTAACGGAGTCCGCCGTCAACTAAGTCAAGCTCTTCCTTTGCCTCGTCGATCTTCAGCTTCTCACCACGCTTCAAGATCTTGAAGATAAGCTTCTCATTCTCGCCGCCCTGCTTGCTGTTCAGGTTCTCGATGTGCTCGACACAAGGTGTCTCCATCGAATTAAATCCAAATGTCTTATAGGTATCCTTGATCAATGCGATGCAGTAATCACGGATTGCCATCTCCTTTGGTAATATATCTTTCATGCCGGTTACCGGCTTCTTCTTCATTGCCATCTTTTTCCTCCCGCTTGTATTCATTCTCGTTCGATTTTAAAACGCTTTGCGCTTTCGGTCAAGCATTTCATCAAAACGGTTGATATAATCATCGACAGATTTGCAGTTTTCTACCCGCTCCACACGATTTTCCGCATGATAGACAAGCTTCGTCGACGCGCCTGCGCCCGCCGCAATGATATCTGTCATCTCTTCCATAATCAAAATATTATATAAGCATTCGCAGCCCGGCTTCGCATATCCGACATTCTCCAGATTACCACCGATATTCTTCTGCCGGTACAGATAATACGGTTCCATGCCAAGTGCCTGCGCCGTCTCCTGTGCCGCCGTATGCATCGCATCCATGTCATGATGGATTGTGGATTTGTAATCATCCATCTGCTGGTTCAGATTCGCTGCACGCTTGATTGCCAGGGAATGTACCGTCAGGCTCTCCGGTGCCAATGCCCGGATTTCTTCTAACGTATGTTTCATCGCGTGTAAGTCTTCTCCCGGAAGTCCCGCAATCAGATCCATGTTGATGTTATCAAAGCCCGCCTGCCTTGCCATCGCAAATGCTTCCTTCACCTGAGCCGCATTGTGCGCACGCCCGATTGTCCGTAGTGTCTCGTCATTCATCGTCTGTGGATTGATGCTGATCCGCGTCACGCCATATTCCTTCATCACCGCAAGCTTCTCCGGGGTGATGCTGTCCGGGCGTCCTGCCTCCACGGTAAACTCCACAAGCCCATCGGCAACCTCCGGTTCCTGCAGCCGGAATACGGTCTGAATCTGCTTCAATAGCACCGCAAGCAACTCATGCGAGATCGACGTCGGCGTTCCGCCGCCAATGTAGATTGCCACTAACCGTTTGTGCTTATACTGTTCTGCCACATAGGCTAACTCCTTACACAGCGTGTCAATATAGGTCTTTGCTTTCTCCGCATAAATCCCAATCGGATACGATGTGAAGGAACAATACAGACACCGGCTTGGGCAAAACGGAATCCCGACATACAGACAATAGTCGTTGTCAAGATCAATTCCCTTCACCAGACGATGCTCGTTTTCTGCCACCGTCGTTGCAAGCTCTGCTTTCTGCACGCTTGTGTCGTAGATATCGCGGTAATATTGTACGATTCTATCGTGTATTTCCTGCTGTTTTTCATGTGTCCGATCTACATGCTCCTCGGCATCATGTCCGTTCATGCCAGCTTCATCTGTCTGTTCCGCCAGATACTCCAGAAGCTTCGTCATCGCGATCTTCGTCGGACGTACTCCCGTCAGGTCGCCCCACGGAAGTCTCCGGTCTGCAAACTGTCCAAGCAGCCGGTAAGACGCCATTTTCAACACATTTCGGAATTCTGGCTTATTCCGGTAATCAACAAGAATCTTCGCCCGCAGTCCACAGGTGGATATCAACAGCTTATCCTTATACGCCGGAAGCTCTGGCACCTCCTGCAGATCATCCGGCTTGTCGCACTCATGTCCATGCTTGCACACAGTGAGAATCGTAAAAGCTTCCTCATATCGGATCAGGAGCCGCAGATCAAAATCGTCGGACAAGCCCGCGTCCTCGACGATCTTTACTCCCGGATAAAACGCCATGATCATCGCCCGCAGGTCGTTGTTATATAATTGGTTATTCTGGTCTAGCAGTATCATCTTAGAAATACGGATTGCCCGTCTTTTCCTTTCCAATCATTGTCTGTGCATCATGTCCCGGAAGCACGAGTGTCTCATCTGGAAGCACAAATAATTTCTCACGAATGGCATCTTCCAGAGCCTTCGCATCGCCCGTCGGGAAGTCCGTTCTTCCGACACTGTAGCAAAACAGCGTATCCCCGGTAAAGACAACATGCTCCTCCGGGAAATAATAGCACATGCCGCCCTTCGTATGTCCCGGTACTAACAGGCACTTACATTTCCGTCCAAGTACCTCGATCTCGGCGTCATCCTCCAGATAGATATCCGCCTGCGCCGTAAATGCTGCGCCAAATGACGATGACAGATTCAGAGCCGGACTCTCCATGACTTCCTTCTCCTCTGCTGCCGCATACACCCTGATCTCCGGGTACTCCTTCTTCACGCCAGCCAGTGCCCCAATATGGTCAAAATGTCCATGCGTAAGCAGCACCGCCTGCGGATGCCAGTTTCGGTCTTTCCAGTCCTTTATCAAAATATCTGCTCTATCTCTGTCTCTTATACACATCTCCGAGCCCACGAGAC
>OJQI01000473.1_pt1 | contig 21743 bp, 20 predicted proteins | sample 1598711 | NCBI WGS metagenome assembly OJQI01 (sample SAMN03922505, study PRJEB24848) | human gut metagenome | isolation source: stool sample | host: Homo sapiens | place: Germany | collected 2011-11 | reverse complement strand
CGTTCTTGAATGACTAGTTAGAAGAGATAAGGAGTGTCCCCAGCTGTCGACAGAAAAGGTACGTCCCTAAGTGCCGGATGGTTGCATTAGGAGTATCATCGTCTGCGCAAATAAGCACGAAAGAGCATGTTAGAGATTGAGAGCGTATGGCTGATACCGCATCTAAGCACATTGACATGACAACCGGCTCGCTGTGGCGCAATATTCCCCTGTTCGCCTTCCCCGTGGCCGCCACGAGCATCTTGGAGCAGCTATCGAACCTCATCGCCACGGTCATCATCGGTAACTTCTCGGGCGACCAGGGAACCCTCGCCATGGCGGCGGTCGGCTCCAATGTTCCGCTTACCAGTCTTATGCTCAACCTGTTTATTGGCATATCGCTTGGCTCCAACGTGGTCATCGCCAACGCTATCGGCCGCAACGATCAGAACATGGTCAAACGCGCCGTCCATACCTCGATTTTAATGGCGCTCGTGGGCTTTGTCGTCATCGCTCTGGGCGAGATCTTTGCCGAGCCCATGCTCGCCGCGCTCAACGTTCCCGCCGAAACCATGCCGCTCGCCTCGCTCTACCTGCGCGTCTTTTTGCTCAGCCTGCCCTCAATCTTGCTCTACAACTTTGAGGCCGCGATCTTCCGCTCCGTCGGCATCACCCGCATGCCGTTGCAGGCGCTTGCCGTGTCCACCGTCCTCAACATTGGCCTGGACCTCATCTTTGTCCCCGTACTCCACTGGGGCGTCGCGGGCGTCGCCATCGCCACCGCCATCGCCTACACCGTCAGCGCCGCTACACTCTTTATCCGCCTGCTCAAGACCGACTCCGTCGTCCGCGTCACCCCACGCGACCTGGCTATCGACCCCGTCGCCCTCAAGCGCATCGTCAAGATCGGACTGCCCGCCGGCATCCAAAGCGCTGTCTTTGCCGTCGCCAACATCATCATCCAGTCCGCCATCAACAGCCTGGGCACCGAGGTCATGGCGGCATCGAGCGCCGCCATGAGCCTGGAGTACGTGTGCTACAACCTGCTCAACAGCTTTAGCCAGGCTTGCACCACCTTTGTGGGACAAAACCACGGTGCTCGCCAGATCGACCGCTGCACCAAAACGCTTAAGGTCTGCCTGGTCGAAGGCGGTATCGTTGCCCTCACCACGATTATCGTTATTGTCGGCCTCGGGCGCGAAATCCTATCGCTGTTCAACAGCGATCCCAACATCGTCTCGATCGGCTATATCCGCGTGTGCTCGATCTTCCCGGCGTACGCCTTTAGCATGTTCTACGAAAACATGTCCGGCTACCTGCGCGGCTTTGGTATCTCGCTCATGCCCGCCCTCATCACCATGATCTGTGTCTGCGGCATCCGCTTCTATTGGGTGTTCTGCGTGTTCCCGCACTTCCGCACCTTTGCGAACATCATGATGGTCTACCCCATCAGCCTGGGCACCACGGCGTTCTTTATGGTCGTGGCGGTATTACTCTGCCACCCGGCACGCACCTATCGCGCCGCCCAAGCCAAAGCGACAGCCCGCTAAACACCGCACTCAACGCCACGCCAGTCATTAATTGACAATATGCGAGCTCATATAGTCGATAAAGCGCCTCGTGGCGATGGGCATGGTGTCCCAGCTGCGCCAGGCGGCCACCACGTCGCGCGAGGGGGCATGCACGATGGGCCGCACACAAATATCGGCTCGCATGCCCTCCACAGTACGGCGGTAGAGCATGCTCACGCCCAGGCCTTCCTCCACCATCGCCATGATGGTGTAGTCGTCGGTCACCTCGCTCGTCACGTGCGGCGACAGCCCATGCGCCGCGAATGCATCGAGCACCAGGCTCTGTTCGCCTTCATCCAGCAGCACAAACGGCTCGGACGCTAGGTCAGCGAGTGTCACCTTTTCCTTTGCCGTCAGCGGATGCGCCGCCGGCAACAATGCCACCAACTCGTCGTGATAGACCACACGCTTCTCGAGCCCAGCGGTAAATCCGCGTGCCGTAAAACAAAAATCAACCACGCCATCGTGCACCCACTGGGCGTTGCGCGTGTAATCGCCCTGCTTGAGGGTAAAGCGTACGCCCGGGTGCAGCGCACCAAAGTCGCGGATCACGCGTGGCAACACGGTACGACTCACGTTGGTAAATGTCGCAATGCGAATATCAGTCGAGGAGAGCCCCAGCAGCTCCTGGCGCTTACCCTCGAGCTCGGCCTCGGCGGTCACGATCTGGCGCAGGTACGGCAGATACTGCTTGCCGTCGCGCGTAAGCGAAACGCCCTGCTTGCCGCGCTCGATAAGCGTGGTGCCTAACTCGCGCTCGAGCGCCTTGACGGCCTGGCTCACCGCACTTTGCGTATAGCCCAGCTCATCGGCCGCGCCCTTAAGACTGCCGCGATCGACCACCATACAAACAATCTGATACCGCGATGCCATTGTGCCTCCCCATCAATGCAGACGTAAAACGTTTTGCCAGGGCTTTTTCTGCCAACATTAGCATTTCTTAATCATACTGAAGATACATTCGCTTTACTACATCCACATCTGGGAGCAGAATCCTTTTTACGAAACCGTTCTGTAACAAAAGGAGCCCCATGGATCGCAAAAAAGCAATCGCGCTCTCATTTTCCGTTCCCGTCGCATGGGGCTTTTCGTATCCCCTCATGAAGATCGGCATGGACAGCATGAACGCCACGAGCATCGTTGCGCTGCGCTGCATCATCGCCTTTGCGGCCTGCCTGCTGCTCTTCCACAAGCGCGCTTTCCGCATCAACCGCGACCTTATGGTCCGTGCCGCCATCATCGGCGCCATCATGGCAACCGAGCTCACCTGCATGTGCCTGGGCTCCAGCCTCACCTCTGCCTCCACTGCCGGCTTTTTGCAGAGCCTGACGGTCGTGATCGTGCCGTTTGCCAACGCCGCCCTGCTGCGTCGTGCCCCCGAGCGCAAGGTGCTCGTCGGCACGGCTATCGTCACCTGCGGCATGCTGCTGCTCTCGGGCGCCGACTTCACCAGCCTGAACCCGGGCGCGCTCATCATGCTGCTCTCCGCCTTTATCTATGCCAGCCACATTATCGTGGCCAAGCGCTTTGTCGAAGAAGTCGATCCGCTTGCTCTGGGCGTTTGGCAGCTGGGCTTCGGCGGCTTGTTCTCGGGCATCGCTGCATTCACCTTTGGCGGCTTCACGCTTCCCGGCACGCCCAGCGAAATCGTCGTTGTCGTCGCGCTCGCACTCATCTGCTCCGCCTACGGCTTTATCACTCAGACACTCGTACAGCCCCACGTGCCCGCCGAGACCACCGGCTTCGCCTTCTCGCTCGAGCCGGTCTGCTCCGCCGTCTTCTCGTTCTTCCTGGTCGGCGAGGTTCTGAGCCCCATCACCTTCTTTGGCGCCGCACTCATCCTAACCGGCGTCATGGTGGCAACCGTCGAGCTTCCGCGCCTCCGCGCACATGAACAGGCTCGCATGGCAGGAGCGCCCGAGCACGTCTCGTAGACCCCGCTCTTCATACAGCCGCGGCATAAAGGCAACCGGTGCGCCTTTACAATAGATGTAAACAGAGCATCTGACGTAAAGGAGCCCCATGGACGCCGCGACCCGCGACCGCAACATAGCAACTTGGTTGGGCGATGCGCCGCAGCCGGTACGTGACACTACGAACCAGCTGCTCGAGCGCATCGCCCTTTTGCGTACCGAGCAGACTATCTACCCGGCACAAGAGGACATCCTCAATGCCCTCGCCTACACGCCGGCCGACCAGGTCAAGGTTGTCATCTTGGGTCAAGACCCCTATCACGGACCCAACCAGGCCATGGGGCTGTCGTTCTCGGTCCCCGCGACGCAAACCAAGTTGCCGCCGAGCCTGCGCAACATCTATAAGGAACTCAAAGCCGATTTGGGTTGCCCCATTCCCGCCACAGGAGACCTAACACCATGGGCACAGCAGGGCGTCCTGCTCCTCAACACTACGCTCACCGTGCGCGAGCATGCCGCCAACTCGCACGCCAAACTAGGCTGGAGCACCCTGACCGACTACGTTATCGAACGCTGCTGTCAGCTGCCCCAACCGGTCGTCTTTTTGGCATGGGGCCGCTTTGCCCAACAGATGGTCGAAGGCAAGCTCGCCGCGACCGGCGCGGGCAAGGCAACCGGCAAGTTCTGCCTGGCGTCCACGCACCCCTCGCCACTTTCGGCCAACCGTGCCACGGCAGAACTCCCCGCTTTTATGGGGTCGCGCCCCTTCTCGGCAGCCAATCGGCTACTCGAACAGCACGGCTCGACCCCCGTCAACTGGATTTGCCTCGGCTAAAAATCGATACATCAAAAACGCGCCCGACGGCTTTCCATCGGACGCGTTTCCTATTCGGGCCAAATAAATTGTGTGCGGCCGGCCTCGCCGCCATCGATCAGCAGGCTCTGCCCGGTCATAAACCGGTTGGTCACGCCCACAAAGTAGATCCACTCGGCGATCTCTTGGGCGGTGGCCCAGCGCTTAAGCGGCGTGAGCTCCATAATCTGGTTCCACAGGTGCTCGTCTTCCATCACACAACGGTTGAGCGGCGTGATAACGCCGCCCGGGTCCACACTGTTGGCGATGGCCTGCGGTGCCAGGCGGTTTGCAAGGTTCTTGGTGTAGGCGATAACGCCGCCCTTGCTGGCAGCATAGGCAGGAAACTCCGATCCCGTATGTCCGCTCGCCGACCCCACATTGACCACGGATTTGATAGCCAGTGTCGGCTTGGCGGCAAGCCCCTCCCCCACAAAGGCGTAGTGCTCGGTCACGTTGATGGTGCCACGCAGGTTGGCAGCGATGTCGTCGGCCGAATCCTGCGTACCGGCAACGTTCACGATTACCTGGGGTTCAAGGTCGCCTGGAAACGCGTCCGGCTTGCGGACATCAACGATCAGATGGCGGTAGCGCTCGTGTTCGATCGTCGATGGCAAAAGATCAAAGCCCACAACCTCGTGGCCCTCGTCCAAAAAGCGCTGCACGCACGCGGCTCCGATACCGCCCGAAGCGCCCGTGATCAAAACCCGCATACTTGCTCCTTAGGCGGTTGCGTGGCGCTCGAGGTACTCGGAGCCCACGTTCTCGCGCTCCCAGCCGCGCACGACCTTGTAGCCCACGGGACTCAGGAAGACCTCACACAGCAGCTCGGCGACAGCGCCGGTCAGCGAGCACATAAGGACCTGCACCCAGGTCCAACCAAAGAACGTGTGGCTCACCACAATGGCAAAGACCAGGTTGTCGATAAACTGGCCAACACCCGTGGACACATAGGAACGGAAGGCGAAGCTCGCAAAATTATTCTTTTTGAGCATACGGCCGAGCGACTGGTTGAGCGTGGAATTAACCACGGCAGAAACGAGCATGGCAAGCGAAGAGCCCAGCACCACGTACCAGGTGCCGCCGATGGTGGCGTTAAGGGCGGTGTTGACCTCGATCATGCCAGTGTCGTAGTAGGCGCCCCACATGCCGGGCGTGAGCGAGCATGCCCAAAAGCACAGGCTCACGGCAAGGTTGACCGCCAGTGCGAGAATAGAGATCTTGATGGATGCCTTGGCGCCAAAGCGCTTACAGATCATGTCCTGGCACAAAAACGAAACCCAGCTCACCACAAAGCCGCAATCGAGTGCCAGATACGGCAGGCTGATGAGCTCTTTGTTGGCCAGCAGGTTCATCATGATGACGCTCACGAAAAACAGCGAAACCGTTGCCGCGGGAATGCTCCGCAACAGGACCTTGTAGTCCTCCATGACCTTCTTGATCATTATGTACTCCTTTGGTTTTAGGTTTAACGAGCAGGATATCGGACCCGAACTGCTCGGACGCCCCGGTCTTGAGACGACGGTGGGTATGATAGCCGCTCACACGGCATCAGGCAAGCAAACGGCGCGGCAGTCCCGCAGGGCCACCGCGCCGATGCGTTAAAAGGCCACGTTGCCAAACTCCGACAGGATAAGGTCGGGGTTGTGGTCGGTTGCCCAATCCACGTTCCACGGGCTCGTGAACAGCAGCAGCTTACCGCCGCGCATGTCCTCGACGCGCAACGTGTCGCGCGTGAGCGAAAGGGCCGGGATATCGATGGTGTCGGGGTCGTTCTGGATCCAGCGGATGTCCGTATAGGGCAGCGGCTGGCGACGAACCTCAACACGGTACTCGGCCTTGAGGCGGCGCTCGAGCACCTCAAACTGCAGCACGCCGACCACACCCACGATGACGCTCTCCATGCCGGCACCCAGCTCGCGGAAGATCTGGATGGCGCCCTCCTGGGCAAGCTCCTCCATACCCTTGACGAACTGCTTGCGCTTGAGCGTGTCGACCTGCGTAATGCGAGCGAACATCTCGGGGGCAAACGTCGGGATTTGCGGATACTGCACGTGGCGCTTGCCGGAGCACACGGTGTCACCGATGCTAAAGATACCCGGGTCGAACAGGCCTACGATATCGCCCGCGTACGCCTCGTCAACAATCGCGCGGTCATCGGCCATCATCGACGTACCGGTGGCAAGCTTGAGCTTGCGGTTGCCCTGCACGTGGAAGGCATCCATGCCGCGCTCGAACTTGCCCGAGCAAATGCGCACAAAGGCGATGCGGTCGCGGTGATTCTTGTCCATGTTGGCCTGGATCTTAAACACAAAGCCGCTAAAGTCGTCGCGGCAGGGATCGACCGGTTCGCTGGTGAGCGTATCGGTATAGGCGCGCGGCGTCGGGGCCAGACGCAGGAACTCCTTGAGGAAGGGCTCCACGCCAAAGTTGGTGAGCGCCGAGCCAAAGAACGCCGGGCTCAGCTTGCCGCAGGCCACGGCATCCAAGTCGAGCTCGTCGCCGGCACCATCGAGCAGCTCGATGTCGTCCATCAGGTTCTTATGGTTCTCCTCGCCGATGAGCTCATCCATGGAAGGATCGCCCAGCTCGGCCTCGACCTCGGCGACCTTCTTGGTGGCGTTGGCGTGGCCGTCGCCCTCAAAGGCAATGACGCGACGAGTCTGACGATCGAACACGCCGCGGAAGTTGCGGCCGCTGCCGATCGGCCAGTTCATGGGATACGTATTGATGCCCAGGACATTCTCGATCTCTTCCATGAGCTCAAACGGGTCGCGAGCCTCGTGGTCGAGCTTGTTCACAAAGGTAAAGATGGGAATGTGGCGCAGCGTGCAGACTTTAAAGAGCTTTTTGGTCTGGGCCTCGACGCCCTTAGCGCCATCGATGACCATGACCGCGGCGTCGGCGGCCATAAGAGTACGGTAGGTATCCTCCGAGAAGTCCTGGTGACCGGGTGTATCGAGGATGTTGACGCAGGCGCCGTTGTAGGTGAACTGCAGCACCGAGGAGGTAACGGAAATACCGCGCTCCTTCTCGATGTCCATCCAGTCCGAGACGGCGTGCTTGGCCGAGCTCTTGCCCTTGACCGAGCCGGCAGTCTGGATGCTGCCGGTATAGAGCAGCAGCTTCTCGGTAAGCGTGGTCTTACCGGCGTCCGGGTGGCTGATGATCGCGAATGTGCGGCGCGACGAGATTTCATCCGACAGGCTTGCCATGCGGATCCTTTCTTGCATTGAGTGCATTACGTCGTTGTAACCGCACTATTGTAGCCGCGAAATCCCGCTCTAGGGCACCTATCAGGACAAATTCATCAGTTAGGGCCTAGGGTAGCAGTCGATGGCGGCACTCCGCAGCAGTATTGTCTCGATCTGTAACATCTAGACGGTTTTTGAACCTCTACCTGTTACAGATTTAGACAAACAGGTGGGCGTCCCAGAAAGATTTCGATCTGTAACAGGTAGCCGTCCAAATCGGTTCCAGATGTTACAGATTGAGATGGATGAACGAACGGACAATCCCTATTTGCCTCTTGCGTAACTGTGCATAGTGTATATATACTGTGCTTACCGGTTATATACACGTGTAGCCCAACAGCTAAGGAGCCGCTGTGGACATCATCCTATCCAATTCGAGCGACAAGCCCATCTACGAGCAAATAGCCTCGCAGGTCAAAGCTCAGATCCTTTCGGGCACACTCGCTGCGGGAGCCAAACTCCCCAGCATCCGCGCACTCGCGAGCGATCTTGGCGTGAGTGTCATCACCACCAAGCGCGCCTACGCCGACCTAGAGCAACTCGGGTTTATCTGCACCGTGCAGGGCAAGGGCTGCTTTGTCGCCGAGGGCAACCAGGAACTCTTGCGCGAAAACCAGCTCTGCCATATCGAAGAGCTACTTGCGAAAGCGGCGAGCCAAGCCGAAACCCTGGGCCTCACGCGCGACAAGCTGCACGAGATGCTCGACCTGGTAGCCCCCGAAACTATGCAGTAGCCATCTGCAAGAAAGGCTATGCCATGCAAAACCTTTTAGAACTCAAAGGTATCTCACGCCGTGTGAGCGACCGCTTTTCGCTGCGCGACGTCACGCTTGCCGTGGAACCCGGCCAGATTGTTGGCTTTGTGGGCGCAAACGGCGCCGGCAAAACCACGACGATTCGAGCCGCGCTCGGGCTTATAAAGCTCGATGCCGGCGAGGTGCACCTGTTTGGGCAGCGCTGTGGCGCCGACGCGCCCGATGAAACGCAGCGTTGCCTGCGCACTCGTGTCGGCCTCGTGCTGGACACATGCCCCTTCCCTTCCACACTCAAGGTGACCGAAGTTGAGGCACTCGTAAGCCCGGCATACCCCACCTGGAGCCACGACACCTTCTCCAGCCTCATCGACCGATTTGGCCTCGATCCCAAGGCAAAGGTCAAGGACCTCTCCCGCGGCATGGGCATGAAGCTGCAGCTTGCCTGCGCGCTCAGCCACAAGGCCAAACTGCTCGTTTTGGACGAAGCCACCGCGGGCCTCGATCCCATGGCACGCGAGGAGCTGCTTGATGAGCTGCTTGCCTTTGTCGCCGACGGCCAGCACAGCGTGCTGCTCTCGAGCCACATTACGTCCGATCTCGATCGCACCGCTGATCGCGTCATCTGCATCGATAATGGCTCGATTATTTTTGACCTGCCGCGCGAGGATATTACCGACCGCGCTGGCATCGCCCACTGTACCCAAGCACAGGCCGCCGAGCTTATGGTTTGCGTCGAAGGCGCCCGTGCCGTCCACCACGCCTACAGCGTGGACGTGCTCGTGCCCAACCGTCGCGATACGCTCGAGGCCTTCCCCGAGATTCCCTGCGATCGGGCAACCATTGATGACTATCTTCGCCTCATGCTGAAAGGGGCTTCGAAATGAAACGCGCCTTTATGTCCGAGCTCGCCATCGTCCGCACGCTCACCCCGAGCATCGCGGGCGTCGGCCTGTTCATCTTCGTCGTGCTGACCGCCGTCAGGGCATCGAATGGTGATTCCGATATGAGCGCCGCCGGCGCCTTCGCAATCAGTACCATGTCGCCCATCATGGCCATGACGTCGCTGGCCGGGCTCGACAACCAAAACGGATGGGAGCGCTATCGGGCAACGCTGCCCATCTCACGCAAAGACATCGTCAGCGCACGCTACCTGTGCATCACTATTTTCTCGGTCATCATGACGTGCGCGGCCGTGCTGTTGAGTATCGTCGCCATCCCGATCTTAAACAGCGTGGGTATCCCCTCCACGGGAGAGACCGTCTTTGAGACCGCAATCGCCTCGGCAATATCGATGCTCATCTCCCTCATGATGGTGTTTTTGGCACAGCCGCTGTTCTTCCGATTTGGACACATGGAGGCGCTGCGCCTATCCGTCGGCCTGCTTGCCCTGCTCTGGTGCCTTGCCATTGCCACGTTGAGCTCCTCCAACCCCATCAGCAACTGGCTCATGTCGATTGCCGGGGCAAATCCCGATCCCGCCGTCCTTGGCTGTCTGTGTGCAGGCATCGCCACACTTGCCCTCGCGCTATGTGCAATCAGCTACACCGTCAGCACCAAGGTTTATCGAGCACGCGATCTGTAATCGACGGCTAAAAAAGCTTAGGTGGTACCCCGCTTATTTTTTCAATGAAACAAGGCGGCATAGCGTCACCACCGCCCCTCACAGCAGGCCGTCTAGTTCTTGGCAACCAAAAAGACACCGTCAGCATATCGAAGGTGAATACTTTTCCGAGAAGTGAACGAGTAAAAACAGTGCCCTGTAGCATCGATATTTTTAAGGACTCAATTCCTGCGGTTTTTGTCTAAGAATCCTGCAGTTTTGTTCGAAAAAAGTGTGCATGTTCCAGGGGTCCAGATTTACTCGTTCACTTCGCGGAAAACCATTCACCTTCGATTCGAGCCTTAACCAAATGCCCTCTCGAACTATGGCCCCTGTCTCACCACAGCGATATCAAAGCTTCATGGCGGGACGGTATCATCGGACGAGCGCCGTAAATCTGGCGCGGTCGTTCTTTGGGGAGGCATTTCACCCGTGTCGTGGGTCGCAGCAGCATTTGTGTCGGCTTTCTTTGCCGGCGTCACATCTGTCCTGGCCAAATGCGGCATCAAGCAGACCGACTCCGATGTCGCGACGGCCATTCGCACCTGCGTGGTGCTCGTTTTCGCCTGTGCAATGGCGGGCATTTCTGGATCCATTGGAACCATCGGCAGCATCGAACCCAGATCTTGGCTCTTTCTCGTCCTCTCGGGACTCGCTACCGGTGCTTCGTGGATCTGTTACTTTAAGGCGTTGGGCATCGGAGACGTCAATAAGGTCGTACCGGTCGACAAGATGAGCACCGTACTCGCTGCACTGATCGCCATTGTGCTTTTTGGCGAGACGAGCAACCTTGCGGTTAAGCTCGTGGGAACCGCTGTCATCACCCTCGGCACGTTTTTAATGATCGAGAAGAAGCGGTCTGCCGGACCCGAGCAGCAGCAAGACCGAACCTGGCTCGCTTACGCCCTCGGCGCCGCCGTGTTCGCAGCGCTCACGTCCATCCTTGCCAAGGCTGGCATCGAAGGCATCGAATCCAACCTGGCCACGGCAATCCGTACCTGTGTGGTACTGGTTATGGCATGGGCAATCGTGGCAGCTGAAGGCAAGATGGGCCAAGCCGTGCACGTAGACCGCTGCGAACTCGTATTTCTCGCGGCATCGGGCATTGCGACTGGCGCATCGTGGCTGCTATGCTACTACGCCATCGCCACAGGCCAGGTGAGCGTCGTAGTGCAGATCGACAAACTATCGATTGTCGTATCGGTACTATTTGCGCGCTTGGCATTCAACGAAAAACTCTCACGGCGCAGCGCCATCGGTCTCGCCCTCATCGTACTGGGCACCGCCGCGCTCGCAGTTTGGAAGTAGCGCGGCCAGCAGCCGCTACATCCTCACACCTGGCTTAGGATGCCTGTACTGACCGTGGGATGCCGTGCGCTTACCGTGCGAGATGGCAAATATGGGACAACAGTGCAGGCAACGAAGGCAGGCTGCGCACTCCGGCTTTGTCCAGACGGGAAGGCCGTCGCGCATCTCAATCGCCGCCATGGGGCAGCGCTTAGCGCAGAGGCTACACCCGACGCAGCGGCTAGCATCGACGGCAAACTTGCTCGTCTGCTGCATACGCGGCAGCCCAAACGCATGATACGCGCACGATGCAAACAGGGGCACGCGATGGCGCATCATATTGCCCGTGCGCCGCTCCCGCACCGCCTCGATCACAGCATCAATCTGCGCCTCAGCAGCCCTATTGATACCCTCAACCTTTTGAGGGTCAGACAGGTCGAAAACAGGCGTCCAGGTATCAGGCATCTTGACGCTCATCGCCGCATCTAACTCGAGCCCACGCTCGTGCAGCAGATCGCGGGCAAACTTGGCCGATTGGCCGGTCGTCGAACCGTACGTCGAAACATAGAACGTATAGGGGCGCTCGCCGCCCTTTGCACCGGCAGCAATCGACAGGTCGGCAGTCTTCAAAAACTCGATCATCGGTGTCGGCAGACCCCAGGCATACACCGGAGCAACAAATCCCAGCTGGCAGGGGCCTTCCGTCGCAACAAGGCGAAGGGCTTCGGCATCAAAGCGCTCAATCGACATAACTTTGTCGCTTGTCGCCGCTGCAATGCGACGCGCCACATGCTCGCTGTTCCCTGTCGCGCTAAAGTACAGGATCATCTCGTGCCCCTCTGGAGTTGACTCGCGATTAACCGTGCTACTTGCGCAGCGGCTTGGGCAGCGGAATGCCGGCGGCGATAACGGCGGCGATGATCATGCAGACGATACCCTTGAGCGGGAAGCACATGAGCAGCAGGCCCACGACCATGACCGGCTGACGCATGACCGCACCCATCGTCGATGCCGTGCAGACGGCGACGCAAAAGACCGGATCGGCGCCGGTGAGGATGGCCAGTCCGTAGCCCAGGCTTACGCCCGAGAAGATAACCGGGAAGAAGTGACCGCCGCGCCAACCAAGGTTGATGAGGGCGGGGGTCAGCATGGCCTTGACCAGACCGGTCGCGATAAGCACGCCGGCGGGAATGGTCAAGTAGGTTTCCATGAGCACGTCGGCCTGGGTCTCGCCGGCAAACATGGTGTAGGGCAGGACCGTGCCGCAGATGGCGAGCGCCAGACCGGCTAGCATGGCCTTGACGACAGGACGCTCCCCTATTGCATGGGCAAGCGCTTCGCTCGCGTGCTCAGAGACAAAGTACAGCCAGCCGCAGATTGTTCCGATCAACGACAGAGGGACGAGCCAGGTAAGCTCTAGGTTGCCCACCTCGGCGGACTCGAACCTGGGCATGCCCATGCCGCCGCCCACAAGCTGGCCAAGCAGCAGGTAGGCACCCAGACCGCCGGCAATCGCAATACCGTAGACCACCGTCTTTTGCGCCTTGGGCAGCTTGATGGTGATCTCGCCGGACGCGGAGCCCTCGTCGCCGTCGGCACTACCGGCAAGCGGCGCCACAAAGCCAAAGACGGGCGCAGTAAAGAGCGCCGTCAGGGCAGCCTGGGTACCCAGCAGCGTGAGCTCCCTAAACTCGGCGCCAAAGCGACGCATACGGTCGCCGACCCAGCTGCACAGACCCGCGATAACGCCGGTCAGGCCGGCCTCCGGTCCAATGCTTCCGCCAAACAGCAGCGGCAGCAATGCCGCGAGCGAAAGCTTGCCCAGGTTGTCGTACGGGTAGCGCCCGTCTTGCTTAACCTTAGCCATCACCTGGTTGAGGTCATCGGTCTTGGTGCCTGTCATCTTTTCGTACAGACCGATTAACAGGCCGCCCAGCAGGCAGACAAAAAACGGGTACGGCAAAAAGCCAAACGGGCCGCTGGCAAGCTCGGGCGAAGAGACGCCCAGCGCGTGCGGAATCTCGGTCCATAGATAGTCGATACCGTGCTCCATCGCAAAAAAGAACAGCCAGACCGCGGCACCTGCGAACGCACCGGTCACGGCAACGCTAAGTAAAAACAGCGCGCGGTTTTTGGGTTTGGCAAGGTTATCCATCGGGTCCTCCCGCGGTCAAAGTCGACATAGTTACGTTTTATTGTAGAGTGAGCGTTGCCCGAACGAGCCAACCGTCTGCGCCGCGAACGGCACCATTGGGAGCCATAGTGGGGCAAGCTCAAGACTTATCCGTTGATAATCGAGGCAATCTCGCGCAAATCGTCGGCAAAGTAGATACCTTGCTGGCGCTGCGGGCTCGATAGGCCCTTATCAATCATGTGCCCGAGCAGCGCCTTGAGGTCGTTGTAGTAACCGTCCAGGTTATACAGGATGCACGGAGCACTCAGGTGCCCCAACGACACAGCGGACATGACCTCGGCAATCTCCTCGAGCGTGCCCGTCCCACCGGGAAAGGCGATGAACGCATCGCCGAGCTCAATCATCTTGGCCTTGCGCTCCGCCATATCGCTCGTCACGATGAGGTCATCGATACCGTCATGTTGAAACTCGGCCTCGATAAAAAAGCTCGGCTCAACACCCGTCACGTGTCCGCCGGCATCGAGCACGCTATCGGCGAGCGCGCCCATCAGGCCCGATTTGGACCCGCCGTATACCAGCGCGTGTCCGTTGGCGCCAATCCAGTTGCCCAGCTCCTGTACCGCGGGCAGAAATGCCGGGTCATTGCCAGTGTTGGCACCCAGGTACACGGTGATGTTCATATTTGTCCCCCTGTTGTGGCGCACGACGTTCGTCTTAGCGCTGGCGTCGACGATACTCGCGCACGCGGCGTGACAGATCGGCGAGCTCGTCACGATCGAGCTCTTCCAAATGCTCAAGATCGTCCATAAAACGAGCCATGGTGTCCTTTTGACGCATCTTGATAAGCGTATTGCAGTAGTTCACCGCCACGCCCGTGAGCATGGCGATGTAGAAGATGCTGATGACGCTCAAGACGACGGTAATAGCGCGGGCAACCGGTGTCTCGGCCGGGATGTCGCCAAAGCCGATCGTCGAGACCGTCTCAAAGCTAAACCAGAGCCCATCGCCAAACGTGAGGGTCGTAGGCTCGGACAACCAGACGGCCGTCGAGCACAGCAGGTAAAAGACGAGGAACAGCTCCGTAATGCGCACGAAGCCCGCCTGGCGTAACACGTCAGCAAGCGTCTTGAGCTTTTTCATCGCGACCCCTTTTCCCAGACGCCCAATCACGTTCGCTCGGTATTGTCCCACGCCTCCCCCGCAAACGGAACTAGTCATTGGGGACGTTCTTAAATGACTAGTCAAACAAGAACGTCCCCAATGACTAGTCGTTTAAGAACGTCCCCAATGACTGCCGGGCGGGAGCGTTTAGCGGTGCAGCTGCCGACTGGGCGGGCTGAGCTGGTATCCTTATGCGGTAATGTCTCGATTCGTTAGGATTGCATGTGAGAGCTGCCACTGTCCTTCGTTCAGTTATATGTCGCGCCCTGGCCATTGTGCTCGCCGCGCTTGCCGTGCTGAGTTCTATCGCGCCTGTCCAGGCTTTTGCCGCTGACTCTAGCCAGCCAGTCAAGACGGTCCGCGTTGGTTGGCTCGTCAACAACGAGGGCTTCCAGGACGGCACCCCCGGCGAGCGTCTCTCGGGATGGGGCTACGAGTACCTCCAGACCCTGTCGTACTACACGCCCGGCTGGCGGTACGAATACATCTCCGGCACCTTCACCGAGCTTATGGACATGCTCGAGGCAGGCGAAATCGACCTCATGCCCAACATCTCCTACTCCGAGGAACGCGCCCAAAAGCTGCTCTTTTCCTCGAACCCCGAGGGCACCGAGCGCTACTACATCTACGCCAAGCCCGATCGCGACGATCTGGCCAAGGGCGACCCCCAAGCGCTCCAAGGCCTTACCATCGGCTACAACCCCGACGTTATGCAAACCTTCGTTGGCCAGCAGTGGCTCGCCAACGAAGGCATTACCTGCACCTATAAAGAAATCGACACTGGCGGCGCCCTCTTTGGCGCGCTCACAAACGGCGAGGTCGACGCCATCATCATGAACGACACGACCTCGTCGCCCAGCGCCTCCCCCATGTTCTACATTGGTTCGAGCGACTACTATTTTGCCGTCCCCAAAAGCCGCCCCGACCTGATGGACGACATCAATGCCGCCATGTCGGCAATCGCCCGCGTCAACCCACGCTATATCGACGAAGTCAAATCTAACTACTCGGCCCAAAGCAGCGGTTCATCATCGCTCAACGGCCCCGAACGTTCCTGGCTCAAAGCAAATGGCAACACCATCACGCTCGGCTACATTACGGGCAAACTCCCCTACTGCAACGAAGACGAAAACGGCGAAATGGAAGGCTCGCTCGCATCGCTTGCGACGACGCTGCACGATAAATTTGGCATTACGGTCAAAACCGTCCCCTTTGATAGCTACAAGATGATGTCAAAGGCCCTGTCAAAGGGAAGCATAGACGTTGCGCTGCCGGTATACCGAGATTACTGGTTTGCCGAGCAATCAGGCGTTGTGCAGTCGGTATCGTTGGGGACCGTGTCCCTCACCGCCATCCACACCGACGGCAATCTGAACAAAGACCTTCAGAACATCGCCTGCACCAAATCATCGTTTGTCAACCAAAATGTACTTGAAAGTCTGTTCCCCACAGCGACCGTGACCGAATACCAATCCGACGATGAAGCGTTCGACGCCCTCAGGAAGGGAACGGCGCACTGCATCGTCGCTCCCAGCTCACGCATAAAAACCATCGGCGATCGTCATGATCTCGAAGGCTACGAGACGGTCGAGCTCCCTGACACCTGTGAGCTCTCGTGCTGGATTTCGCGCGGAAAGCCCGAGCTGCTGGGAATCATCAACAAGGGCATCATCAATGCCGGAGAATCGCTCTCCGCAAGCAATTACTCCTCCACGTCGTACACGGCCCAGGAATCAAACACGCTTCAATTCCTTTATCGCAACCGTGCCGCCGTTGCAGCTACCCTCATCGGTATGTTGTCGGTCGGCATCGTCCTGCTCATCTGGGCGCTCGCACGCGCTCGAACCGAGCGCAAAAAAGCCGATGCTGCCAACGCCGCTAAGACGGCATTCCTCACGCGCATGAGCCACGACATCCGTACGCCGCTCAACGGTATCCTGGGCCTTATCGAGATCGAGGAATTGAAGGAAGGCGATATCCAGGTCGCCCGCGAGAGCCGTGCCAAGGCGCGCGTTGCCGCCAATCACCTGCTCTCGCTGATCAACGACATCCTCGAGATGGGCAAAATCGAAGACCGCAAGCTAACACTGGAGCATACGCCTTTTAACCTCAAAGAGCTCTGTGACAATACGCTGGTGCTGTGCAAGCTCCGCGCGTCCAGTAACGGCATCACCATGCAGGACAATAGTCTGCCGTACGCCACGGGGCCATACATGATCGGCAGTCCCACCCATATCCGACAGATCATGATCAACCTGTTAGACAACAGCATTAAGTACAACAAGCACGGCGGCTCCGTCACCTTTAGCTCAAAGACCAAGCCACTCGATAACGGGCGCGTGCTCTTTTGCTTTAGCGTTTCGGATACCGGCATTGGTATGACTCCCAAGTTTTTAAAGCATATCTATGAGCCGTTTGCCCAAGAAGGTGACGATGCGCGCAGCAAGTTCCAAGGAACCGGCATGGGCATGCCAATCGTCAAGTCGCTTATTGAACTGATGGGCGGTACGATTGAGATTTCGAGTGAGGTTGACGTGGGAAGTACGTTCAACGTCCAGATTCCGCTCGATATCGACAAGAACCCTCAGACGCGGGCAGATACGGTCGAGAGGGCGCTCGACTGCTCGCTCGCCGACATGAACGTGCTGCTCGCCGAAGACAACGAATTGAATGCCGAGATTGCCCAGGCGCTGCTCGAAAGCGAAGGCATTGTCGTAACTCGCGCCGCCGATGGCAACGAAGCGGTCGACCTATACGTTGGCCGTCCCGCCGGCAGCTTCGATGCGATTCTGATGGACATCATGATGCCGGGAATGGATGGTTACGAGGCGACCCGCGCGATTCGTCTGAGCGAGAAGATCGATGCAGCCGATATCCCCATCATCGCGCTCACCGCCAATGCCTTTGCCGAGGACGCCAAGGCGGCACACGACGCCGGTATGAACGCCCATCTGTCCAAACCGCTCGACTTTAACAAGCTCAAAAACATGCTCGCCCGCATCAAGAAAAACGGATCCGTTTCGCTATAGTTTGTGCTCAACCACCACGCACGACCAGAAAGGAAGCCAACGATGTTTAGGCCCTTACGTCGAAAGAAGCGCGCCATCACCGACGAAGAAGCGCGCGAACTGCTCGCTACCTGCAAGCGCGGCGTCTTTGCCGTCAACGGCGACGATGGCTACCCGTACGCCATTCCCGTCAACTACTTCTTTGACGCCGAGCACGACAAGATTTATTTCCATGGCGCCAAGGCTGGCCACAAGGTCGACGCACTCAAGCGCGATGACAAGGTCTGCTTTACCGTTTACGGCAACGAGTGGTACCAGGACGGTGACTGGGCTCCCTACGTTATGAGCACCGTGGTCTTTGGCCGCTGTCGCCTGGCGAATGACACCCCCGCGTTTATCGAGGACAAAGTCCGCCAGCTCGCGCTTAAGTACTACCCTTCTGCCGAAGAAGTCGAGGAGGAAATCGCCAAAGACATCAAGGGCGTCCAACTCTACGAGATTTCGATTGAGCATCTTTGCGGCAAGCAGATTCAGGAAAAATAAACCTCCGCAGCAGGTCTGCGCCCAATGGTTACAGATGCCTTACCACACGGGGCCTTCCAGCCGACTTGGCAGAAGACCCCGCATGCAGTGCTCACTTACCGTGCATTAAAAACGTAGCGGTCCAGGCGGTCGCACGCTTCCCTTACGCGCGAAAGCGGCAGCGCCAGATTCACGCGAATGTGGCAGGGCCCGTGGAACGGGCGGCCGTCCTGATACCCCACGCCCACGCGCGCCCCCTCGTCAAGCAACCACTGAATATCGCGGCCATGCTCGCGGCACCACTCGGTACAGTCCAGAAACACCATGTACGTGCCCTGCGGACGCGAATAGGACACGCCATCAAAATGCTCGTCCACGTAATTGCAGAAGTACTCGATATTGCCGGCAAGCACCTGGTTGAGCTCGTCCACCCACTCGTAGCCCTGCGGCTGGTAGGCACCGATAAGCGCATGCATAGAGAGGACGTTCATCTCGTTGTAGTGGGTCTTGTCGGACACGGCGCACACGCGGTCGCGCAGCGTCTCGTTATAGATGATGTGGTAGCTGCCGACCAGGCCCGCCAGGTTGAACGTCTTGCTGGGCGCATAGAGGGCAACCGTGCGCATGCGGGCGTCCTCGCTTACCGACTGCGTCGGAATATGCTTGTGTCCCGGCAGGATGATATCGGACCAAATCTCGTCCGAGATCACCACGCAATCGTGCTGGCGGTAGATGTCCATGGCGCGCTCGATCTCGTCGCGCTCCCATACGCGGCCGCAGGGATTGTGCGGCGAGCAGAACACCGCGGCATGGATGTGGTTTTGGGCGAGTTTGCACTCCATGTCCTCAAAGTCCATGCGCCACACGCCCTGGTCGTCGAGTTTAAGCGGGCTGTGGACAATGCGATAGCCCGCAGCTTCGATGGACTTGGTAAAACCAATGTAGGTGGGGCTATGGACCAGCACTGCATCGCCCGGCTGGACATACGCGCGCAGCGTCGACACGACACCGCCCAGCACGCCGTTTTCGTAGCCGATATGTTCAGGGCGCAGGCCCTCGACGCCATTGCGGCGGCTCTGCCATTCGATGATGCGGTCGAAGTACTCGGCGCGCGGGTTAAAGTAGCCAAACATGGGATGCTGAGCGCGCTGAATGATGTGCTCCTGGACCGTGGGCACCGTGGCGAAATTCATGTCGGCCACCCACATGGGAATGCGGTCGAAGCCCTCGTCGGGTGCGTTCGGAGCCATGCCGGGGATCTCGCCCCAAGAGTCAACGGCGATGGAGTCCATGCCGTGGCGGTCGATAAGCGAGCTAAAGTCGTATTTCATGCTGAACTCCCGTGCAAAGTGATTGTTTTGGTAGGCGTTATTGTCCACCAGCGTGGGCGGTTTTGGCGCGGAGTTTGGCGCTTAATTTGACGGATGCGGACGAATGGCTGGTTAGTCTTGCGCGTCGTTGACGGCGACTACGGTTAGCTGGGTCTCGTCGACCGTAAACGATATGTCGAGCCCGGCGTAGGCCAGATGATAGACGCGGTCTGGCTCGTGCTTGCTGCCCGCGCGGCGCGGATCTTGGCGAAGAACCTCGACCAGACCGGGGAGCTTTGCGGGCGGGACCATGTCTTGAAGAGCCTGCGGGAACTCAACATCGAGCTCTTGCCACGGAGCATCCTCAATCCAGCCGCCCGTTGCATCCGGGTGACAGTCCGCAAACGGAATGTAGGGCTTAATGTCGTAGATGGGCGTGCCGTCGCGCAGGTCGGCCCCCAGCACATGAATGATGGGGCCATTGTCGGTGAGCTCGACACGATCGAGCTTGACGCAGGTGAGACCGATGGGATTAGGGCGAAACGGACTGCGCGTGGCAAACACGCCCACGCGCTCGGCTCCACCCAAACGCGGCGGGCGCACGGTTTTCGACCACTTGACGTTGGTGCCGGACCTGTCCTGCGACTTGGCATCGGCAGCTATGTCCTTAGCCGTGCCGCCGGGCGTTCCGTTTTCGAAGCGTCACAGCAGCCATAAGTGAGAGAAGGAATCCAGGCCCTCAACTGCTGCGTTGGAGGCAAATTCCGGCTCAAAAACGATGCGTCCCTGCAGATGAGGCGCCAAAAAGCTGTTGCGCGGAATGCCGAACTTCTGCGGCAGGTCGGTATGTATGTGTGCAATAGGTTCCATGCCGGCCATTGTACGGCATGAAGGCGTGGGGCGCAGCGCGCAATTCTTCGCCGCGGTCCCCCGTCGTGCAACCAACGGTTGCTTGGAAGGGCGCCTGCCGCCGCGTATGCTTAAGCCATCAACCAGCAGAAAGGAGCCGTTATGGCCTTTACAGAAAAGCTCATCGCCGTTCGTCGCGCCCATCACCTTACCCAGGAGCAGCTCGCCGCTAAGCTCTTCGTCACACGCCAAGCCGTCAGCCGTTGGGAACGCGGCGAGGTCACACCGGGCATCGACATGATGAAGCTCATTGCCGCCGTGACCGGCGAGCCCCTGTCTCACCTGCTCGAAATGCCCGAGCACTATTGCCAGAGCTGCGGCATGATACTCACGCCCGGCGACTGCGGCACCGATGCCACGGGCGCCGCGACCGATCATTACTGCAAGTGGTGCTACGACCACGGCCAGTACGCCTACGACACCACGATGGAGGCAATGATCGAGGACTGTGCCCCGCGCCTGGCGCAAAACACCGGCATGTCGCTCGACGAAGCCGTCTCGCTCATGGGCGCCGTCCTGCCGCAACTGGAGCGCTGGCACAACGTGCAGGAAAACGAAGAGCGCTACGGCGCCGAGGCGCGGGCGCGCTATGGCAATGAGGCTATCGATGCAGCAAACGAAACGTTACTGGACATGGATCCTCAGACATGGACCGACATGAAGGAACTTGAACGCGCTATTCTGGGTCAGCTCTCGATTGCCATGGGCGACGGCGATGCGGATGGAAGCGAGGCTCGCAAGCTCGTCGCGATGCATCACCGCTGGATAGCTCTCAACTGGGGCAGCGAGCCCCAAGACGAGGCCTATCTGGGGCTCGCCCACGGCTACCTCGCCGATCAGCGCTTTATCGACTACTACGACAAGCCATGCGGCACCGGAGCCACGGCGTTTCTAGTTCAGGCCATCGAGTCGTCGTTGACGCGCGCATAGACCGCGGCGGCTTTGGGTATTTCAATCAAAACCTCAACCGATTGGAGACCCATGGCTACTGATCACGAGCTCGTGCTCTACGTTATGACCGGCTGCCCGTATTGCATAAAGGTCAAGCGCTTTCTGGCAGATAACGGCGTGACCATTCCCGAGCGCAATATCTCGACCGATTCCGATGCCGAACAGACACTCATCTCCATCGGCGGAAAACGCCAGGTTCCCTGCCTGTTCATCGACGGCAAACCACTCTACGAGTCGAGCGACATCATCGCATGGGTACAGAAGAACCTGCCCTAGCACGCGCATCCCGTCCGTCCAAGACCCCACCTCATACGCCCTAAACATGTACACCAGCATCCAAAGTCGACTTTTTTCGACATCTTTGGATGCTGGCGTACAACTTTTGGGTAGCCATGGACGCTCTTAACCGGCTAATTGTTTGAGGCGACCTTTGGATTATGGCTGTTTGATGCCTCGGGAAAGAGTTTCCGAGGGAGCTATGGTCAAAAAAGGGCAAATATGAGTACTACCTGTCTCTTATACACATCTGACGCTGC
>OJQI01000471.1_pt1 | contig 21768 bp, 12 predicted proteins | sample 1598711 | NCBI WGS metagenome assembly OJQI01 (sample SAMN03922505, study PRJEB24848) | human gut metagenome | isolation source: stool sample | host: Homo sapiens | place: Germany | collected 2011-11 | reverse complement strand
CGAGATAGCGTAGCGTCTCGTGGGCTCGGAGATGTGTATAAGAGACAGGCATCCAGCAGACGGCGGAGGCCGCCAGGCCGAATCCATAGCGCAGCAGGACCACCCGCAGAACATCGGACCGGCTCTCCTGCGGGATCCGCGGCTCCAGCAGCAATCCGATCATCAGCATCGCCAGAAAGGCGTTGGCCTGGCCGAACATCCCCGCCACGGTGTAAACCGTCTGCGGCAGGCGCAGGCCGAGCAGCCCCAGGAGCAGAATGACCAAAAAGGTGTCGAAGGGCACGGAGCGGAGCATTCTGCCCAGAACGGAGCGGACCGTCAGGCGCTCCCCGCCGGTGAGGGCGGCCGTCAGCGCATAGGCGCCGCCGCAGTTGAAGGGGCTGTTGCCCGCGTCAAACATGGAGACGGCCAGCAGCATGTCCGGCGGCAGAAAGCTCTGCACAAAGGGCAGGACAAAGGTGCCGATGTTGTAGCTGGGGGCGTTGAGCAGGTAGAGCGCCCGGACGGGCCCCGGCCGCCCCCGGGTCACCAGGGCGGAGACAGCCAGCAGCAGGACATTGGCGGCTGCTGCCGCGGCGAGAACCGCCAGCAGGGACGGAACCAGCCTGAACGCGCTGAAGCTGGAGAGGAGAGCCCCCGGCAGCGTCAGGTTGACGATGATCCTGGACAGCAGACGGGCATCGCCCTGCTGAAAGACGCCCCGTCTCTTGAGAAGGTATCCCAGCGCCACGATCAGCAGCAGCCCGCCGGTTTTGATGAGTAAAGCGTCCATGCCGAAACCTCCTGAAATGGACACAGCCACCAGGACGTGCCTGGTGACTGTGCCGGAAAAAAGAAGAAAAGAAGATTGGGAAAAATCAGTGCTCAGAGTTGAGGCGCTGCCGGCTGCGGCTGACCACCGCCTGGATCACAATGAACAGGCACAGCAGCAGGGCGATGATGATGCGCGTCCACCAGGCGGAGAGCGTCCCCTGGAAGGTGATGAAGGTTTGAATCACACCCTGGATCAGCACGCCGAGAAGGGTGCCTGGCAGGAAGGCCACGCCGCCGGACATCAGCGTGCCGCCGATCACGGAGGAGGCGATGGCGTCCATCTCCATGCTGACGGCGTGGAGGGGATACCCGGAGAGCATGATGAGGGAGTAGACCACACCGGCCAGCGCCGAGCAGAAGCCGCACACCACGTAGGCGAGGATTTTCGTCCGTTTGGTGGGAAGGCCCATCAGCTGCGCAGACATCTCATTTCCGCCCAGCGCGTAGATGTTCCGGCCGAATCGGGTGAACTTCAGCACCAATGTGGCCGCAACCAGCGTCACCAGCGCGATCACCACGCCCACGGAGATGAATCCGCCGGGCAGGACATAGATCCGCGCGGACGCCAGCGAGGTGTACACGGGATTGTCAATAACAATCGTCTCCCGGGAGATGATCGCCGTCATGCCGCGGGCGAAGAACTGCCCCGCCAGCGTGACAATGAAGGGCTGCATGTTGAATTCCGTAATCAGCCAGCCCTGGACCAGGCCGAACACAGCCCCCATGGCCAGCACGATCAGGATGACGGCGGGCGCGGGCAGGCCCGTGTTCTGCAGCATCTGCGCCGACGACATACAGGTCAGCGCCACCACAGAGCCGATGGAGATGTCAATCCCGCCGATCAGCAGGACAAAGGTGATGCCGATGGTGGCAATGATCAGGGCCGCATTGTCGATCAGCAGGTTGCAGAACACCTGGGGCTTCATGAAGCCCCGGTAGTTCATCATGCCGACCACATACAGCAGCACGAACAGGCTCAGGGTGATGCCGAAGGAAAAATACCGGGAACCGACCAGGCGGTCTTTCAGGCTGCTCTTCTGCTTCATCTCTGCTTCACCGCCTTTTCTGCTGTGCGCTTCTCCAGAACACCCTTGAATTTTTCGGACTGGAGGAGGCAGATCAAAATGACCACAAGGGCCTTGTATACCGGCAGCTGCTCCGAGGAGACGCCCAGCGCGTACAGCGTGGTGGTCATCGTCTGGATGGTGATGGCGCCGATGATGGAGCCGCCGATGTAGAATTTGCCGCCGCTGAGAAGCGTTCCGCCCAGGGCCACGGACAAGATGGCGTCCATCTCCATGTTGAGGCCGGCGTTGTTGGGGTCCGCCGCCGCGATCATGGAGGATTCCATCAGTCCGGCAATGCCGGCGCAGATGCCGGAGAAGACGTACACCATAAAGATGATGGAGGAGACCTTGAGGCCCGTGCGCCGGGCGGCGTTGGCATTGATGCCCACCGCCTGGACGAACAGTCCCACAGACGTCTTTTTCTGGATCAGAACCACAAACAGCACCATGAGGGCGGCAATGAAGATGGTGGTAGGCAGGGGGCTGCCGGGAATGGTGGTGCCGATGTAGGTGAAGGGCTCATAGTACACGGTGACATTCTGCCCCTTGGTAATCAGCATGGCGATGCCTCGTCCGGCGGTCAGCAGAATCAGTGTGGCCACCATGGGCTGGATCTTCAGCTTGGAGACCAGGAAGCCGTTCCACACGCCGCACAGGGCGCAGACCAGCACGGCGATCAGACAGGCCGGCAGCAGCGGCATATTGGCTGTGCCGTCCCCTGCTCCGCCGATCAGGGAGCAGCAGATGGCGCCGGAGATGGCGATGACAGAGCCTTGGGAGATGTCGATGCCCCCGGTGGCGATGACGAAGGTCATGCCCATGGACAAGATCACCAGGATCGAAGCCCGGTTGAGAATGTCAATAATGCGCCCGTAAAACTGGCCGTTCTGGAACTCAATGGCAAAAAAGCCGGGGGTGGCAAACGCGTTGAACACCAGCAGCAGAGCCAGGGCAAACAGCGGCAGAAACAGGTGGTTGGACGTCACCTTTTTCACTTTTCCCATCATTTAGGCACCTCCTGCAATGGCTGCCATCACCCGGTCGGAGTTGATGTCGTCGCCGGTCAGTTCCGCCACCTTCCGCCGGTCCCGCAGGACTGCCAGGCGTGTGCAGGTGCGGGTCATCTCGTCAATCTCGCTGGAGATGAAGATGATGGACATGTGCTGCTCCCGGGCCAGCTGGATCACCATTTTCTGGATCTCCGTCTTGGTGCCGATGTCGATGCCGCGGGTGGGCTCATCCAGGATCAGCAGATCCGGCTGCGTCACCAGCCAGCGGGCGATGATGGCCTTCTGCTGGTTGCCGCCGGAGAGGTTGCGGATCAGCTGCTCCGGAGAGGAGACCTTGATCTGCAGCAGCTTGATGTACTCGTCGGCGATCCGCTCCTGCTCCTTCAGGGGAATGTGGTTCCACATGCCCTTTTTGGCCTGAAGGCCGATGATGATGTTCTCCCGGACGGAGAGGTCCCCGATGATGCCCTGAATCTTCCGGTCCTCCGGGCAAAAGGCGATCTTGTGGTGCATGGCGTCCAGGGGGGAGTTGAAATGGACTTCCCGGCCGTTCATCCGCAGTGCGCCCTGTTCGGGCTTGGCCACGCCGGCCAGAAGCTCTGCCGTTTCCGTGCGGCCTGAGCCCAACAGGCCGGCAAAGCCCACGACTTCGCCCCTGTGGATCTGCAGGTCAAAATCCTGGATACGGCCGAACGCGGAGAGTCCGTCGGCCTCGATCAGCACCTCGTCCCCGCACAGGGCGGTGTTTTTGCCCATGCTCTGAATATCCCCCAGCTCCTTGCCGATCATCTTGGAGATCAGCTCCACCCGGGGCAGCTCCGCCACGGCATAGGCGCCCACCAGCTCACCGTTGCGCAGCACCGTGATCCGGTCGCAGAGCTCATAGATCTGATCCAGGAAGTGGGAGACAAAGATGACCCCCAGGCCCTGGGCCTTCAGCTTGCGCACCACTGCGAACAGGCGCTGGGTCTCCTCCTCATCCAGGGAGGAGGTGGGCTCGTCCAGGATCAGCACCTTTGCGTCCACATCCACCGCACGGGCAATGGCAATCATCTGCTGGACGGCCACCGAGTAGCTCCCCAGCGTCTTTGTCACGTCAATGTTCAGATTCAGCGTAGTCAGCAGCTCCGCGGCCCGGCGGTTGATGGTCTTCCAGTCGATGCCGCCCGCCTTTTTTGGCTCACGGCCGATAAAGATGTTCTCCGCCACGCTCAGATTGGGGCACAGGTTGACCTCCTGATACACGGTGGAAATGCCGCACTTCATGGCCTCCAGCGGGCTGGAGGGGGAAATGGGCCTGCCCTCCATGGCGATCTTGCCGCCGTCCTTTGCGTGGACGCCGGTCAGGACCTTAATCAGGGTGGATTTTCCCGCGCCGTTTTCGCCGACCAGCGCGTGGACTTCACCGGAGTGCAGGGTGAAATCCACATTCTCCAGCGCGCGGACGCCGGGGAAGTATTTACAGATTCCCCGCATTGTCAACAGGGCTTCTTCTGCCACAGGTCATCACATCCTTTGTCTTGGATTCGGCGGGTCTGGCATCCCGCCGGAGGCCCTGGGGAGCCAGGGCAAAACAGTCCGCGGGCGGGGAGGACATCCCCCGCCCGCGGGATCATGGAACGGTTGGCGAAAGCCGGTCAATAGGTGCGGTTGGGCATCTCCTGCTCGGCAATGTCAGCGGGGAAGATCCCCTCTTCCAGCTCAATGGTGGCGGGTACTTCTTCGCCGGCCACAATCTTCTTGGCGGTTTCCATCAGGGTCTCGCCGAAGTTGGGGGTGTGCTCCACGGCGCAGTTCATCTTGCCCTCGATCATAGCGTTGAACTCGCCCTTGGCGGCGTCGATGGAGACGATGACGATGTCCTCACCGGGCTTCAGTCCGGCAGCCTCAATGGCCTGAATAGCGCCCAGAGCCATATCGCCGTTGCAGGAGAAGAGAATATCGATCTTGTCCCCGTCGGACTTCAGGAAGGACTCCATGACCTCCATGCCCTTGGCACGGGTGTACTCACCGGTCTGGGAACAGATGACGTTGTACTTGCCGCTGTTGGGGGATTCGGCCATGGCATCGGTGAAGCCCTGCAGGCGGTCGGCGGCCACGGAGGAGCCGACCGTGCCCTCCAGAATCGCCACCTGGAACTGATCGCCGCCGGCACGGGGAGTCTTGCCCTCAGCAGTCATATACTCGTCAACCCAATTGAAGGCATTGGCACCCTCCTTCAGGGCGTCGGCAAAGATGTGGGTCACATACAGAGAGGGGTCCGCAGTCACGCCGCGGTCCACCAGGACCACCGGGATCCCGGCGTCCTTGGCCTCCTGCAGGACCGTATCCCAGCCGGTCTCCACGATGGGGCAGAAGGAGATCACATCCACGTCAGATGCGATGAAGGAGCGGATGGCCTTGATCTGGTTCTCCTGCTTCTGCTGTGCGTCGGAGAACTGGAGGGTCACGCCGGCGGCCTCCGCGGCAGCCTTGATGTTGTCGGTGTTGGCAGTGCGCCACTCGCTCTCAGAACCGACCTGGGCAAATCCAAGGGTGATGCTGTCCTCACTGCCGGCATCGGCGCTTTCCGCGCCTCCATCACTGCAGGCGGCCAGAGACAGGGCCATCGCAGCGGCCAAAACGCCGGTCAACCATTTCTTCAGTTTCATACCTTTCAATCCTTTCTCGCTTTCTTCATCTTCCGAATGGGCGGTCTCGCGCCCTGTGTTAAATAATATACAAGACGCCTCCACCTTTGAAAAGAGGCGCTCCAACGGGTTTTTATTTGAATTTTACAGAAAAAAGTCCGGCCGGAAAGCCGGACTTTTGCTTTTTTCTGCTGCTTCTCAGCTTTTTTACGATTTTGCCGGAATCTGTAGCGTGACCCGGGTCCCGCAGCCCAGCCGAGAACTCACGTGAATGCCGTAATCCGCTCCATAGGCCAGCTGAATGCGCTTTTGGATATTGGGCAGCCCAAACCCGCCCTCGGAGATCTGACCGAGATCTCCGGCCACCTCCCGTTGCACTTCCTCCAATTTCTCAGGCGTCATGCCGCAGCCGTCATCTGCCACCTGAACCACCAGGCAACCGTCCTTCACATCGGCGCAGACGCGGATGGTGCCGCCCCCCCGCTTCTTTTCAATGCCGTGGTACAGCGCGTTTTCCACAAGGGGCTGCAGGCTCAGCTTTTGGATCCGGCAGTCCAAGGCTTCGGGCTCCGCCTGGATCTCATAGTTCAGGATATCGGCATAGCGCACTTTCTGAATATAGAGATAGCTTTGGATGCAGGACAGCTCCTCCTGAAGGGACACCACTGCGCGGCCTTTGCTGAGGACCACCCGGAAAAACCGGGAGAGGGACTGGACCACCTGTATGACCTGCTCCTTGTCCCCGGACTCCGCCAGCCAGACGATGATCTCCAGCGTGTTGTAGAGAAAGTGGGGATTGATCTGTTCCTGAAGCAGCCGCAGCTCCAGCTGCTCCTGGGTGCGGGTGTCCTCCTCCACTTTTTCCATCAGGCGCTGGAGTTTTGCCGCCATGCGGTTGAAGCTCTTGTTGAGGATGGTGACCTCATTCTCCCCGGCATCTTCCATCAGGGCATCAAAGTCGCCCTCCGCCAGCCGCCGGGTGTTTTCCACCAGCGCCTGGATGGGGTCGTTGATGGTCCGGTTGATGCGCATCAGCAAAAATGCCAGAACCGCCACCATCAGCACCACCGCCGCCAGATCCCCCAGCAGCAGCAGCTGAAATCCGGTCTGGAGCATCTGATCAATGGACTCCCCCCAGAGCAGCTCCAGATAAATGTATTCCTCAATCTGGTTGTACACCAGGGCGGAGACATCCCGAATCTGCTCCAGCGTCACATTCTGCAGTTCCAGGGACACGTCCGCATCAATCTCCTGCCCCAGCTTCTGACAGTACCGCTGCAGGGTGCCGAAGGTGCGCGTGGCAATCTGCAGCTGGATCCGGCCGTTTTCAGAATTGTTCTCCTGCTTCAGCAGATACAGCCCCTGGCGAATTTCCTCCATGTGGTGGAAGAGCTGGGTCGTCTCCAGGGTGCGGCGCCCCGCCACCAGATAATAGGCGTCCAGGCTCACGTCATCCCGGACAGTGGGGATCAGCTTGTTTGCGGAAATGACCCGCTCCGCCAGGATATGGTATTCTCCCAAAAAGTGGTGGGACAGGCCGATAACCAGCAGGTTGATACTCAACATCCCCACCAGGATGACCGTAAACCCCGCCAGGATCTTGCTCCGTATGCTCCCACGGCGGCCCAGGGCGGTTTTCAGGGCGCCGGCTGCACGACTCATCCGTCTCATAGCGTGTGGGAGCGGCGGTACTGGCTGGGCGTCTGCCCGGTGTTTTTCTTGAACAGCATGCTGAAATACTCCATATTCTGATACCCCACCCGTTCTCCGACCTCACTGACCCGCAGATCGCTGGTAATCAGCAGGCGTTTGGCCTGGCGAATTCGGACCTCCGTCAGATATTCACTGAACCCGACGCCAATTTTGGATTTGAAAAGCGTGCTGAGGTGGTTGGGGCTTACAGACACTGCATTCGCAACCGAGGAGAGGGACAGCTCCGGGTCCATATAGTGGCGGTCGATATACGCTCTGGCTTGCTCCGCGGAGGGCGTGTGCCGGCTGCCCCCGGGGCGGACCTCCATCACCTCTTCGCAGAGCTGGCAAGCCAGCGTCAGGAAATCATCTACGGAATTCGTCAGCAGAATACGCTTTTCCAGCAGATCCTCCTGGCGCAGGGATTCCGGAAGGGGGATCCGGTTTTCCTGGCAGAACTCATGGACCACAAAGAAAAGCTCTGTATAGAGATAGCAGCGATAGACAAAGGAGGAATACCCGGACTCGATGGTCGGCCGGTAGTGGGCCCAAAATGACGGAAGTGCAGACGGCTTCCCAGTCCGCAAAAAGTCCAGCAGGGTGTCCCGCTGGAAGGAGGTGGAGTGGGACAGCGTCTTGCTGTCTGCGGACTCCCGCTGCTTTTTCTGAATCGTCAGCAGATGGTATGCTTTCGGCAGGTCGCTGAGCCGGGCCGCCTGTTTTCCAGGCAGCAGATGCACGCTCAGTCCCTCCTGCCCGGCCAGTGCATCCAGCCATGCAGAGAACTCCCGCAATTTCGGGGGAAGCCCGGCCGCGTCTTCCGCCAGCAGCAGGAACGTGGCCCGCTCCCCATCAAAGCCGGAGCCGTATGCCATTGGCGCGGCATACAGCTTGTCCCGCAGCGCCTCCCGATCCGGTATCACACCGTCCAGCTCCGTCAGGATGATCTGGTAGGCTCCTGCAGCCAAAGAGATCCCAAGCTGCGCCGCACGCTGGAGCATCTGCGCCGGTCCCATCAGGATGCCGCTGTACAGATTGCTGAAAAAGAGCTCCCGCTGTGTGATGCTATGGCTCTGCCGCTCAATCCGCCGTGCGCGGCATTCCAAAATCTGCGCCTTGCTGCGGTCCACGGCTTCCAGAATATCCCTGCTGGAGACAGGCTTGAGCAGATAGTCATTTACGCCCAGGGTGATGGCCTTTCTGGCATATTCAAATTCATTGTGTCCGCTGAGGATGATGATGCGGGTATCCGGCAGCTCCTTCCGCACGATCCGGGCCAGCTCCAGGCCGTCCATAAACGGCATCTTGATGTCCGTCAGCAGAATATCCGGCCGTTTTTCCAGGAGCTGCGGCAGAGCGACTTCTCCATCCGGCGCATCCCCCAGGAACAGGATATCGTGTTCCTGCCAAGGAACATTGTCTCGGATACTCTCCCGGGCAATCCGCTCATCCTCAACAAGAAACAGCGAAATCATGAGTCTCCTCCCCATACGCAGTGTTCTGAATTTCAAACAGCTCCCGCCGGCAAATCCCACCGAATCCATTCCATGCAAACGGAGAGGCAGCGTCCCGGCTGTGGAACAGGCGTTTTTCTTTATTATATCGTATTTTGTCGAAAAGAAAAGGTGCTGAATCATTTTTGCGGATTTTCCGGCTGTCGGCGTATATGCAAACCGCCGCACGGACAGGCCCCTCCATCGTTCCGGTTCGTGGGGAGAGAGCTATCGGGGCGGCGGCTTTGTGAGGCGAAATATTCAATTCCCGGAAATGAAATGTTGGGGTCTTCGGGCGCAATCAGTCCGGCGGAGGATCCCGCTGTTCCGGCCAAGCAAAGCCACAAACCTGGAGCCGAAGGCCGCTAAGTCTTACTTCGGGAGCCGGCACACCTCTCACATAGAGAGTTTGTTCTTCTGACCTGCCGGCAAAATCTTAATGGTACGAGAATCGTGGGCAGCACAGTCCGGCCCAGTGCCTGCAACGGCTGCTTCTGAGCGCTTTTCAGTCCAGTCAATCGGCTCGAATTGAGAACCGGAAATGGTAGGAGACACGTCTACGGCCCACATAGCTGATTTCCAGAAGGTCCCTTGCCTTTCTCTCACTTAACTGCCAAATCCATTCATTGATGACGCCCATTCAGATTTCATCCGGACTTGATTCCTCCTTTTGTTCGTTCCGGTGGTTGGCAGCTCTCTTCCATTCCAGCAAAGGAGGATGCTTTTTCAGAGCTTAGGCTTTGGGGAACCTCCGGCTGTTCCGGCAGTTCTCTTTATGCACGGAAAAGCCGTCTGATTTCTTAAAAAATCAGACGGCTTTGTGGCTGCTGAGGCCGGATTTGAACCAACGGCCTGCGGGTTATGGGCTGCTGTCGCTTTCTCCATCTGCATGGCCTGGGGGCAGCATCAGTTGAGATGTACTTGGGTTGTGATTACCCGATCATCCGAATGAGCTCCGGCAGCTGGGACAAATCGTTCAGCACAAAGTGGGCTCCAGCGGTGCGGAAGGTCTCCTCTGCCCGGCGGCAGACATCCCTGCGCACCTCCGGAGTGAGGGCCTCGTACTCTGTCTGGCTCAGACCCAGGACGGAGCTGCCCTCGATGACCCCCACCGACCACACGCCGGCATTGACCCCCTCCCGGATGTCGGAGACAGTGTCCCCCACCTTCACGGCGTTCTTCACACTGGGGACCTCCAGCGCCTTCAGGTTTTCAAAGATCATGTAGGGATCGGGACGGCCCCTGCCGCCCACCCCGTCGGGGCTGATCCAGAAGTCGGGGGCGTAGCCCAGCCGGGCGGCCTTGGGTGCGACAATGTGCATCATGGAGTCGGTATAGCCGGTGGTGGAGCCGATCTTCAGCCCCATCTCCCGCAGGGCGGCCGCTGTTTCCACCGCAAACGGCTTGGGTGTGGAAAACCGGTCCAGGATGGAGAAGAGCTTGGGCTCAAACTGGGCGTACACAGCCTCCACGTCCTCCTCCCCCGCGGGGCGGCCGTGGGTCTCCTCCCAGGCCCGGGCGATGCGCTCCATCCGGAGCATGGTGCGGATGTGGTCCCGCTTCAGCATACCCATGGGCTTACGGGTCTCCTCCAGGGTGACCGGCACGCCGTGGTGGGCGAAGGCCTCCTGAAAGGCCTGGACGGGGGCAAAGCAGCCGTAGTCCACAGTGGTGCCCGCCCAGTCAAAGATGACGGCCTGGATCATGCGATCTCCTCCTTATGGGCAGCCAGGAAGCCGGCGATGATGGAAGCAAGTTTCTCAATATCCTCCGGGTAGATCTCTCCGATGTTGCCCACCCGGAAGGTATCTGCATCGGTGAGCTTGCCCGGGTAGAGGACGTAGCCCCGCTCCTTGATGTAGGTGTAAAACTCGGAGAACTGGAAGGGTACCCCGGCGGGATAGAAGAAGGTGGTGATGATGGGGCCCTGTCGGCTCCCGTCGATGTATGGGGCAAATCCCATGGCGCGCATCTTCTCAATGAGCAGGCGGTTGTTCTCGGCATAGCGGCGGTGCCGGGCGGGGATGCCCCCCTCCGCCTCCAGCTCGTCCAGTGCCTTGGAGAAGGCCAGCACCACATGGGTGGGGGAGGTGAAGCGCCACTTGCCGTCCTTCTCCATCCCCTTCCACTGGTCCAGCAGGTCCAGGGACAGAGAGCGGGCCTTGCCCTCGCTGGAGAGCAGCTTGTCCCGGCGGCACAGGATGAAGGAGAAGCCGGGTACTCCCTGGATGCACTTGTTGGCGCTGGACACCAGAAAGTCGATGCCCCAGTCGGAGACGGGGATATCCACCCCGCCGAAGGAGGACATGGCGTCCACGATGAAGGTCCGCCCGGCGTCCCGGACCACCTTGCCCACGGACTGGATGTCGTTGAGGATGCCGCTGGTGGTCTCACTGTGGACCATGGCCACGTGGGTAATGGCCGGGTCCTGAGCCAGCAGACGGGCGACGCGGGCGGGGTCGGGGATGTGGTCATAACTCTCGGCGTAGTGGACATAGGGAATGCGGTTCCGGTCACAGATCCGGGTCATGCGCACCCCGTAGGCCCCGTTGGAGCAGATGAGGACCTTGTCCTCGTCCCCCACCACGCTGGAGAGGACGCTCTCCACTCCGAAGGTGCCGCTGCCCTGCATCAGGACGGCCGTGTAGTCATCCTCCGACACGTGCCCCAGCTGGAGCAGCTGGCGGCGGATCTTCTGGGTGACGGCCTTGTAGTCGTCATCCCAGGTGCACCGGTCCACCAGCATCTCCTCCTTCACCGTGTCGGTGGTGGTCAGGGGCCCGGGGGTCAGTAGTTTATAGGTATTCATGGTCGGTTCCTCCTTTTCTCACAGACAAGCCAGTTCAGCCCTTGGCCCGTTCGGAGAGCTCCTGGTGGGCGGTGAACAGCTCGAAGGTCAGGGGCTCGTCAAAGATGCTGGGGTAGTCGGACTGGTTGGCGGGGTCGGCGGTCTCGCCCTCATAGAGGGGATTCGGGTAGGTTTGGATCAGCTCGGCGCGGCCGTTTTCTATGATGCACCGCGCCATCTCCATGGCCAGGGGGTTGGTGTCCTCCCCCTTGTCCAGGACGGCCACGGACTCAGTAAGGGAGAAGTTGCCCTCCGTGGGGTCCACGTAGTCGATGGGCAGGCCGTCAGCCTTGTCGGCCACCGCCTGGTGGCGCAGGCCGAAGCCGATGGCCACCTCGCCGGCCCGGCACAGCTTCAGGGGGCCGGAGCCGGAGGTCTCGATGTGGGCGCCGCAGTTGTCATAGATGGCGGCCAGCGTCTCCTCGGCCCCGTCCTCGCCGTAGGCGTCCACCAGGGCCTGGATCAGCAGCCATGCGGTGGAGGAGGACTGGATGTCAGTGACGGCCACCTGTCCGGCGTACACTGGGTCAGCCAGGTCCTTCAGGCAGGTGGGAGTGGGCAGGTTCTCTGAGGCCATCAGCTCAGTGTTCAGGATGATGGCCCCCTCCTGGGAGGTGATGGGGGCGGTGTAGTCAGGCACCTCCTCCAGGGTGTTCACCTCAAAGTCCAGGGGCAGGAACATGTTGTTCTGCTCCTGGGCGCTCTGGAGATAGAAGGTGCTCATGGTCACGAGATCCGCCTCTAGGTTGGTGCCCTCGGCCAGCAGCTTGCCCCCCAGCTCGGAGGTGCCGTAGGTCTGCACGATATACTTGCCCTCATAGCCGCCTGCGTCCAGAGCGTTCTCCATGGCAGTGATGGCCTCCTCATCGGCGTTGGAGTAGATGACGATCTGGTCATCGCCGGAGCCGGAGCTGCCGCAGCCGGCGAGAAGGGTCAGGGTCAGGGCGGTTCCCAGGGCGAGGTATTTTTTGAAATTCATTGGACTGCTTCCTTTCTGTTTCCAAAGAGTTGGATGGAACGGCGCTCTTTCACCGGATGGGATGCCTTATAGCTGGCCAGGCAGGAAAAGAGCCCCTTGGCGATCAGGTTAGTGGCCAGGATCAGCAGGGAGAGGACGAACACCTCGTTGAAGCGGTTCACGTACTGCAGCTGCTTGATCATGGTGGTGAGAACCATGGTCCGGGCCCCGGCGATGAAAATGAGGGCGCTGATGGTGACCATGGAATTGATGAAGTAGTAGCTGAACACCTCGATGAGACTGGACAGAGCGTTGGGGGTGACCACCCGGAGGATGGTCTGGAGCCAGCTGTCCCCCATGAGCATGGCTGTGGTCTCCCAGCCGGCGTTCATCTTGGACAGGGAGTTCTTCATCATCAGATAGGGGGTGGAGAAGTAGTGGACGATGTTGCACAGGATCATCAGCAGCAGGGTATTCTGCAGGCCGCTGCCGGAGAAGAGAAACAGATAGGCCACACCCAGCACCATGCCGGGGATGGCGTTGGTCACCAGGGCAATGCTCTCGATGACCCGCTTGTACCGCGGGGGCAAGGTGCTCCGGGCGGTGATGAGGGCGGCGCCGTAGGCCGCCAGAGTGCCCAGGAAGGCAGTGAGCAGGGCCATCACCAGAGAGTGCCAGTAGACGGTAATCAGCTCGCTGTCGGTGAATACGGCGGCGAAGTGCTCCAGGGAGAAGCTGGTCTGATAGGGCCACTCCTCCACCAGGGGGACCACAAAGATCACCGCGAAGATAGACAGGATGGCCACTGAGATCGCCGTGCTGGAGACGCCCCACCCCGTATCCCGCAGGGGGTTCTTCCGCAGGTCCGCCTGGGAGATGCGGGTATAGCGGATATTGAACCGCTCCAGCAGCTGCAGGATGCAGATGCTGCCGATGGAGGGGATGAGCAGGATCATGGCGATGACCGCCCCCCGGTTGAAGTCGGGGATGCCGCCCAGCATCTGGTTGTAGAGGAGGGTGGCGATGACCTCATAGCCGCCGCCCACTGAGGCGGGGATGCCGAAGTCGGTGAAGCACAGGAAGAAGGCCTGAATGAAGGCGCCCGCCAGAGTTCCCAGCAGGGGGCGAAGAATGGCGATCCAGAAGGTGGCCAGGTCCCGGTCCCCCATGGCCTTGGAGACAATGATGGTCTTTTTGTCCACAAAACCCATGGTGTTGTGGATCAGCAGGAAGGCCACCGGAATGGTATAGATCACATAGCCCACCAGCAGCCCGCCGAAGCCGTAGATGTCAAAGAACTGCCGCCCCAGCAGGCGGGTGAGCAGCCCCTGTTTGCCGAAGGAGTAGATGATGGCAAAGCCATAGGTGATGGTGGGCAGGAACATGGGCAGGGTCGCGATGGCGGTGATGAGCCGCTTGGCCCACCTGGGCAATCCGGTGTAGTGGACCGCATAGGCCATCAGGAAGGCGATGACCGTGGCCGTCACGGCCGATGCGGCCGCCACCGCAAAGCTGTTGCCAAGGGCCGTGAGAAATCCCTCCCGGGTCACCACCGAGGCATAGAACTCCCAGGTAAATCCGCCCTCCCCCACCAGGGACTTGCCCAGCAGCAGGAGGATGGGGGCGGCCAGGAAGCCCACGAACAGAAGGGTGATGATCCAGAAAATCCCCTTCAGCTCCCAATTTTTCCGTCTCATGGCGCCTTTCCTCAAACAGCCTCGCCGGCCAGCTGCGGGCGGTCGCCGAACAGGGCGTAGATATTGCCGCGCTTGATCTCCAGCTGGCGGAGGATGAACTTGCGCACAAAGTCGTTCCTGGGCTGGTGGACGATCTCGTCCGGCCTGGCGTACTGGGAGATGGACCCCTGATCGATGATGAGCACCCGGTCGGACAGGGTGAGGGCCTCCTCCGGGTCATGGGTGACGATGATGGTGGTCAGGTGGTACTCCCGGGCGATGGTCTTGATCCGGTCCTTGATGGATTCCTTGATGACTCCGTCCAGGGCGGACAGGGGCTCGTCCAGCAGGAGAATCCGGGGTTTCATCACCAGGGTGCGGGCCAGGGCCACCCGCTGCTTCTGGCCGCCGGAGAGCTGGTCGATGCGCTTGCCCAGGTGCTCCCGCAGGCCCAGCAGGTCGATGAGCTCATCCACCTCCTCCCGGGAGGAGATGCCGGGCTTGTTCCGCAGGCCGTAGGTGATGTTCTGCTGTACGTTTAAATTGGGAAAGAGGGCGTAGTCCTGAAAGACGATGTTGAAGCCCCGCTTCTCCATGGGGGTGCGGGTCAGATCCTCCCCGCTGTATCGGATCTCTCCCTGGTCGGCATCCACGATGCCCAAGATGATATTGAGCAGGGTGGTCTTGCCGCAGCCAGAGGGCCCCAGGATGGAGACGATCTCTCCGTCCTCCACCTGGAGAGAGAGGTCCTTGAGTACAGGCACGCCGTCAAATGCCTTCTGGATATGCTCCAGTTCCAGCATGAAAACCGCTCCTTTCTCGGTTTCAAAAGTTCTTGTGGGCGCCGCCGCACGTCCGGCGACGGTGTAATCCTAGCAAATTCCAGCTCCGCAAAACAAGCGTAAAAGGTTTAATTTTCCGTTAGAGAAACGTAAAAAGGCATCAAAAACAGGGGGCCTTCCTTGTAGAAAAATTACAAAGAAAGCCCCCGCCGGGGAATCTCACGCCTCCGGATAGCCTCGGTCGGCAATGACCGCTCCGCTTTTGTCCAGACTGCGGGAGAACCGCTCATAGTCGCTCTGAATGATCCCCATGTACAGCAGATCCACCACCGCCAGATCGGGAATGCGGGAGAAGATGGCTGTGCCGTAGATCACAGTGTCCTCTCCCCCGGTATACAGGCACACGTCGGCGTACTTGGCCAAGAGAGGATTCTTCCGACTGGTGACGGCGATGGTGTTTGCCCCCGCCCTTCTGGCCAGTCTCAGCGCCTTCACCGTATCCATGGAGCAGCCGGAGTGGGAAAAGGCTACCGCCACGTCTGCCACCCCCAGATGGGCGGCGGCGATCTGCTGGAGATAGGCGTCGGTGTGCATCCGGCAGCAGAGCCCCAGATAGGTCAGCTTGGTCAGGAGATCACTGGCCGGCGTGCAGGAGTTCTCCACCCCGTAGATGTCGATGGTCCGGGCAGTGGCAAGCATCCGCCCGGCCCGGTCCAGCTCCTGGACGGACAGGGACTTCAGTGCCTCCTCCAGCAGGCCGCCGGACACCCGAACCTCTTTCAGGGGGAGGTCCTCCAGCTGGTCCCAGGGCTTCAAGTCGAAGCCTCCCAAGTGGTCGAAGCAGGCCTCCCGGGCCGCGCCGCCGCTGCGGTCCCGGATGAGGCAGTATTTGAAGTTGCGGTAGCCGTCAAATCCAAGGGCCTGCACGAAACGGATCACTGTGGGCTGGCTCACCTGCACCTGGTCTGCCAGCTCTGAAATGGTGCACCGGGTACAGGTCTCCGGGTCCTTCAGCACATAGTCCGCCACCCGCTGCTCCGATGGCCGCAGGGAGGCGTAGGCGCCGCGCACCCGGTCCAAAACCCGAATATCCTGCCGCATGATCTGATCTCTCCTATCCCGTAGCAAACTTACAAGGCGGTGCCTGTTCTCATGAAAAGCCCCCCCTCAGCGGGAATCGGCCGCTTGTAGAAGAGGCGAAATATTTTTCTCCAACAAGGCCGGCCCGTCGGTTGATACCAGTATAAAGGGAGAGGCGGGGGTCGCTCCACCCCCTGTTTGTAAAATCGAAGTTAAAGCTGTGCTGGAAGGATTCTCTTCCGTCAAGGAGCAGGTCCCCCCTCGGGAAGGAACACATCCCCTCCATCTGCATGTCAGCGGCAGTTCCGGACGAGGTCCAGCCTCCTGCCTTGGGCCGTCAAAGCTGACATGCAGAGAAGCGGATCGCGTCTGCCTGCCGCCCTCCGGCTCTATTTCAGGAACCGCCGCCGGCCTAACGGTTGAATGGATCCCTCTTTGCTCCTTGTCTGGCCCCTCGCTGCCGTGTCCTGCCGTACGGCCAGCGACTTCATGGGACGCCCCTCTATGCCCGAAACTCCCCGGGACGCACAGTGCGTCCCAGGGAGTTTCATAGACATTGCGGCACATGCAGGAGATATATCCATTCATCTCGTATCTTGACGGCTTTGCATCCCGCCATCGGACAGAAAAACAGGGCGGCCCCGAAGGACCGCCCTGAAGCAAAGCATGGTACTTACATCACATTTTCAAAGAACCGGTACAAAATCACCGCAAACTGGGCGCGAGTGGCCGTGCCGGCAGGGTTCAGCAGGCCCTCAGTGGTGCCGGAGATGATCCCCTCTGCGATAGCCCAGGTCATGGGTTCCGTGGCGTAAGCGGCCACGGAGGCGTTGTCCGGGAACGCGGACAGATCGGCCCGCCCGGACACGTCATAGCCCATCTGCTGCGCCCAGCGGTACAGGATGGTCACCATCTGCTGGCGGGTCAGGGCGCCGCCGGGGTTGCTGCCGTCGGAAATCTTGCTCTCCACGGCCCAGTGCTGCGCCTCGGTCATGTTGGAGGGATTGAACTCCGTCAGACGGGCCAAAACCATCCACAGCTGCTGGCGGGTCACCGTGCTGCCGGGGGCGAACCGCTCGGCGCTGACACCGTTCATATAGCCGTTTTCATAGGCCCAGGTGATCTCCTCCACGGCCCAATAGTCCTCCGCCACGTCGGCAAAGGGCAGGTTCTCCTCTTTCTCCAGAGTGAATGTGGCCTCCACAGTGACCTTGCTGCCGGGCATGGTAAACGTGTACTTGTTGCCGCCCTTGCTCTGGAGCTTCACAGTGTCCCCGTCCTTGTCGGTGACAGTCAACTCGTCCAGCTCATAGCCATTGTCGGGCTTGACGGTGATGGTCACGGTATCGCCCTTGTCCGCCCGCTTGGGACTGACGGTGACGGTGCCGTGCTTGCTGTTCTCCACGCTGACGGTATAATCACCGCTGCTGGAGGAAGAGGATCCGCCGCCGGAGGGAGCGGAATAAGTAATCGTGATCTTATCATCGCTCACGCTCATGCTGCAGCGGCTGCCCAGCGTGATCTTGTCCTTATCATAAGTGTGTCCATCGAGGTCAATGGTCACGCTCTTACCGGAGACAGAGATCTTCTCGTCACAATCCTGCGTCAAAACGATGGTATCGCCGGACTTCGCGGCGTTCACAGCCTCCTGCAGCGTGCCGTACTCGCTCTCACCGATCTTGGCGGCAACTGTCAGCTGGCCGTTGAGCACAAAGGTGCTGAAATGCTTAACATGCAGCACCGCGCAGCCATCCTCCACAGTGAAGCCGGAACCATTCAGATATCGCTCACGGGTGCCGTCATCCGCAATGTGCATGATCTCCTGGGGCTCCAAGTCCACCGGAATCGGCAGGCGGACCTCAATGAGGGGCTGGCCGTCCAGATAGTCGTTGGGAACGGCAATATTCTCCGCTTTGTCTTCGCCGTTGACTATGACCTTCGCCACAGGCTCTGCCTTATAGGAGACATACATCTTGTCCTCTGTGGTCAAATCCGCTTTATCGGCGGTCAGACTCACGGTGATCTCCACCACCACTTTATCCTCGGGCTTCAGTGCTTCCTCTACCTGATTGATAATGGCATTCTGCGCGGACTCCGTCACCGCGTCAGAAACGCCGCTGACCTGCGCATTGTCGATGACCGCTTCGATCTTTTCCTTGTCTTCCGTCTTGATACTCTCGCTTACTTCAGTCTCCGTCTTCTCCGTGACAATGGGATCGACCTCCGTAGGCGCCGTGGTGGTCACCATGTAGGCGTAGCCCGTCTTGTCGGAAGCGACCACAAAGAGCTTGGGTTCCGCATTTTCCGGTACGTAATCGCTGGGATCAGAGGTGAAGTAGCCGCCGGTAACACTGATTTCGTCGGCAGCCTGGGTATCAATCTCAAAAGCGTCCTTTTTGCTGCCGGCAGAGAAGTTGCCTCCGCTGACTGTCAGCGCCGCAAGGTAGCTGACAATCTTGGTATTCTCATTTGTTGTCCACTGGCCGTCTACACGTTCCAAACGGTATACGGCAATCGCCGCATTGTTGCGGCTGGTCAGCGTACCGCCGGTGATATTCACGGTCATGGTCTGCCCCTCGCCCTGGTAACCGCCGCCGCGGGAAACAACAGACAGGGCCGCGCCATCATCGGTGCTGCCATCCCCCTGGGAAGCGGGCTTGGTGGGAAATTCCGTAAAGGGCAGCGTTGCGGTAATCACAGCATTTTCAGCAATGGTCAGCGTACCGGCGCCGCAATACTGCACGCCGTTCGGGCCGATCAGTTCTGCATCACCCTTGATCGTCAGGTCGCCTACCTGGGGATGATAGATGACATTTCCCTCAGTGGATTCCAGTCTGCCGCCGGTAATCACTGTCTCCGTATAGTCGGCAGAGCCATTTCCGGCAACCGCAAATGCGACCGCCTGTATCTCCCCGCCGTTGATCTCCACAGCGGTTTTGTTTGCCTCATTACCTGTACCAACTGTGTTGATACCATAGGTGCCTGTGTATTTGCCGCCGTCAATTACGGCCTTTGCTCCGTTCTGAATAAAGACGGCATAGTTACCGGAAACCGTACCGCTTTTGAAATACGCCTCAGTGCCCTGACCATTGACAACAACTGCAATATTGTTGCTGCCGGAGCCAGTATTCTGGATCTTGCCGTTCCCCTTGCTGTCCTGAACGGTCACACGGCTGGCTTCCAGCCACAGCGTATTGGTCGCGTTAGAACTTGTAAGCGTGCAGCCATTCAGATCCAGAGTGACCGCTTTGTTGATCGTAACTCTGTCGCTGCCAAGATCCACCTCTCTCAGCAGCGTGATGGTATCATTTTCTTTTGCTTCGGCGATGGCCTTGGCCAGCGTCTGATAATAGGTATCGCCGATTCTGACGGCAGCAAATCCCTCTTCGACCTTGCCCACAGTACCGTTGGCATCCTGTCCAAGACCCTCGTCCAGATACTCGCTCACATCGCTGGAGAACGTGCCGCCGGTGATGATTGCATCACCCTCTGCGTAACCGCTGACCGTACGAATATTTCCCTCAAACGTGCCGGCAGAAATCTCCAGCTTGCCGCCGCTCAATTCAATATCGCCGGTAATGGTGCCTGTGGTATGGATCTTCACCGTGGGAATCTCGTAACTGCCAAACTTGCAGGAATCAAAAGCCGTTTGGTTTTTATATGCCTTTATACTCGTATTTCCGATAAACTGAACAGTACCGCAGTTGTTGGAAATCGCATACTGACAGGGTGCGCTTGCCTGACTGGCATCAATCACCATATTCTCAAGCGTCAGGTTGCAATAGTTCTGCAGGCCGATCAGCAGGGTCTTCTGATTGGCAAAGATGATGGACCCGTTTTTCAGCGTCAGGGAACCACCCGTCAAGAACTGAAACGCGTTGGTTTCTGTACCGGAAGACCCCACCGTGCTTCCGCTGACCGTATAGGAGTGGGTATTGAAGTCGATCGTCAGGTTCTTTTTGGATGTATCGATCACAATTCCGTCGCCCTCTGTATCTTTGAGCAGCGTAATGACAGACTTGTCCGCAGCCGCTTCCACAGCCTCTGCCAGGGAGGTATACTGTTCCACCCCCTCTGCGGTTGTGACCTCGGCAACCATCATCTCTTCCCGGGAGCCGACCTCGCCGTTGGCGTTCTGCACATAGCCCTCGGCCAGATACTGTTCATCGACTTTGCTGGAGAATGTGCCGCCAGTGATGTTCAATCCGCCCAAGGCTACATCTACCTTGTAGGCCGGAATTCCTTCAGGTGCGCTGAATTGACCGCCTCTGATTTGGAGAACCGCCTGTTCTTTCAGGCCTCCGTCGTTGCTGTTTCCAACCAGAACGGCAGTCTGCTTCCCCTCCGTCACAAATGTACCGTCATTTACAACAACCTGTACGGCACCGGCTTCTCCGGCCACATAAAGCGCATAGAATACAGCGCCATGCTTCTGGGCGCAATCTACCGTCTTATAGCTGCCGCCATTGACTTCCATTGTCCCAGCGGTCGCACTAAGGGCTCCCTGCGTGCCGGTCACAACAACGCTTCCCTCAGACGACGGCGTGATCGTCAGCTTGGCATCAGGATCGTTGTCCACGCCGCTGCGGACCGTATATCCCCAATTTTGGCTATCGCACCTGCTGCAAGACGTATTCGTAAAAATTCCGCCGGTAATCAGCGTTTCTCCGTTTACATCAACAGCGGGATAAACACTATTTGTAAAGCTTCCGCCGGTAATTGTCGTATTGGAGCCTTCAAAGCTGCGAACAATCGTTGCCCCACCGCTAAAAGTTCCGCCATTAATCACAGCCTTACCGCCATCCTGATTTCTCAGATGAACGGTCATGGCTTTATCAGCTATCTGAAATGTTCCGTTTTCCACAGTCAACGTGCCATAGTTATTGATGAAGCCCTTGTAGCTTGTCGCCTCAGTTGCATCAAAGGTACCGTCGCCTGTAATTGTAAGTGTGCCATTGTTTACGATCAAATTTTTACTGCTGTCCGAAAAGCCAATAGACAACGTCTCACCATTCATGTCTAAAATGATCGTCTTTCCGCTGTCAATGGTCACCTGATCTGACAATGCAATACTGCTCGTCAATTCAATCGTGCCGCTGCCCTGCACAGCGTCAACAGCAGCCTGCAGTGTTTCATACTGCTGACCGTCGACCTCTGCCACATACGAAGTGTCTGCCGCCGTCAGGGCTGCGTCGGACTCGCCTGCGGCCCCATCCTCAGAATTGCCTGTCAGGTCATCCGCAGGTCCCTCTGCCGGATCGTCCGGGATGTTCCCGCTGCCGGAATCCTGCTGCTCCAAAGGCGTCTCGGACGAAGGGGTCTCCTCCGCAAACGCCCCCACGGTCAGCAGACTCATCGTCATGACGACCGCCAACAGCAGAGCCAGCAGTTTCTTACCTGTTTTCATCTTTCTCGCTCCTTCTTCTGTTATTTTCGCCGGAAAACAAAGCTCCTTATTTCCGCAAAGCGGAAATAAAACGGTATATACCGTTTTGGAGGACGCCGGTCTCTTACACCCCTATCATACTTCATGACTTCGCAGAAAACAAGCAAAAAATAAGACATAATATTATTTTTGAATCAAATTATTTTTAGCTGGATGAAGCCGGGGAAGCGCGCCGCCTCCCTCCGTCTCTCCATTGGAAACAGTGCGTATAGCGCATAGGTAATGCTTATATGCTTATGCAGGCTATGGAGTGATAAACCCGCTCCTCAGCCG
>OJQI01000463.1_pt1 | contig 21993 bp, 18 predicted proteins | sample 1598711 | NCBI WGS metagenome assembly OJQI01 (sample SAMN03922505, study PRJEB24848) | human gut metagenome | isolation source: stool sample | host: Homo sapiens | place: Germany | collected 2011-11 | reverse complement strand
ATAGAAAATCGCTACAGCACCTGTCATGGAAATAATCACAGAACGCACTGTTTCTATTTTTTTTAGTATTATAAACACAAGTATTGTAAAATAAAGTATTTCTTAATGAAAAAAATATCATTTTAAGTTTATTTTATAAAAAAAAATATATTAATAAATAAAAATGGCAACAAAATGGCAACAAATTTAGATAAAATGGCGAAAAGTTTTAGTCCAGTTAAGAGAGTCTTATATAGACTCTCTTTTATTTTTTTATTTATATTGCAAAGCTTTTCTAGCTATATCTAATCGTTTCTTATTTACATTATCTAAAGATGATTGTCTTGCATTTGCCGATTGAGTGGTATTATCTATTATTTTTTGTTGCATTTTTTTGACATCTCTCATTTTCTTTTGAGCTTCTTTTAAACGTTCATAATATCGTTCATTAAGCTCCTTAGGTCTTACACCAGTATCTTTATATTCATTATATAAAGCTTGCTGGTAATGAAAATCCTCATAAAATTGAGTTAAACTACGTGCATTTTTATATGGTGTATACATAAAACGACGTAAAAATACAACATCTTCCCATGGCCATGCTAAAAGATTTTCTTTAGATACTAAATTATCATAAGATGATTTTTTTTGAGCATATTCTTTAGGTATAACACTCACATCAAGCACTTTTGTTGCTAGTCTACCATAATTACCTGTATAACCATAAAGTAAATAATCCATCTTCATTGGAGAAATATTAAACGCTTTACCTAACATCTTAGATACACCTGAAGTATGTTCATCATATTGCATATATGGCATATCGTTTTGTTTAGATAAAGGCACTATATTGCCTTCTCTAAATAATGAATAATTAGCTGCTGTCTCCATTAAAGGTTTCAAAAGTGTTGGAAATATATCTGGTAATTGGTCAAACAACAAAACATGTGCATTATTAAAAGCTTCTTTATCTTTATTGTAACTATAATTTAAAGCTCTTTCCATTAGACTGCTTATTATAAGAATAGAAGGCTCCATTGCCTTTGGAATACGTATAATCTTATCACCAAGAGGTAATATCCAATGTGTATCTCGTAACCATTGCGGAGTTTCTTTATATTTATCATCATCTTTATTTAGTAAAAATAATATTAAAGCAGGTAAAATTGCATATTTAGTTATTTTATAAGCCAATAACGCTCCACCTTTAGCCAATCCATATTTTAGACCATAGCTTTCTACATCTCTAAAGAATTTAGACCAACCTTGAATAGAAGCATTGGCAAATAAGACATATCTATTTTATTCTCTACCAGCTTTTCCGCCACGAGAAAAATCCATGATATCTCTTGTATCATATGCAATATCTTGGCGATTTATAGATTTATCTACACTCATTTTTCTTAGACCTGCACGATAATGAGCAATACGCAATCCCATTTCAGATGCTTCAGATATATACTGAAATATGTTTAATATATCCTGTGGTAGATTTTTCCATCTAGCCATAGATTTCCAGCTATGTTTATAAATTTTATTTAAGCTTGCCTGTGTATAATTTCTATCCATTGATACAGCAGCTGTTTGTGCTGCACCTGAAGCTATATATTCCCAATAATATTTATCCCTATGAAAGAATGATGAAAAGCCATGCCATATATCCATTGGTCGCATAGAATATTTATTATAATAAGTTACTGAAGCTAAATCTCTAAAAAAGTTTGAAAAACCAAATTCAGGATTAGAAATCGTAAATACTGAACGCATAATACTAGAAATTTTATATATTATCTTCTTCAAAAAATTGCTGCCTGTTTCAGTATCTAAATCTCTCATCATATCGATTATATCTTTATCAGCTTTATATGTTTGTTTCTTACCATTTATCATGACTGAAAATGTTGTTTTGGTATCTTCACCTTTGTTTGCAACTTGTTCTATTTTTATATATGGAGCAATCATTTTATCATTTGCCAATGTTGTTAAAGATAATTTAGCTTTATTTTTAGCTATTATACGCATTGTCTTATAAGTATTAACAACTACACCTTCTATAGGGTTAACAGTCAACCTATCATTATTTTCTTCTTTTGTTATTTCCTTTCTAAATAGTAAATTATCATTTTCATCAAAATACTTATACATAGGAACATAATTTTTGTGAGTAATTCTCATCTCTCGTAATTGTTGTCTACTTATCAATCCTGCATCAGTCATTAATTCAAACAATTTAAATTGATAATCTATAAGTTCTTTATGTGCTTGTTTTATATTATCATCAGTAGTATTAATAACTTCATCTAAATCTTTATTTTTCATAAATGATGGTTTATTTTTAGGATTATCTTTATAATACATAGCCAATGAATAATCAGCCAATTCTTCTAGTTTTTCACTATCTTTATTTATACCATTATCTATCAAAATTGTTTGCAACGATTTAAAATTGCTAAAATCAATATTAGGGAAAATAGCTTGTAATGATTGATTTACAACACCTTTTTTCCCTTCGATAAAAGCTATTCCTGTACCTGCACTTCCAGCAACTAATCTAAATTGTTTATAAGGATTAGTTATTTCTAACTTTTGTCCTGTAGCTTTCTCAAATTTATCTACCATTCTTTTTACTGGCCCATATCTATCAACCCATTGGTCATGATTTTTTAAATACATTTCATGTAATAATTTCTTTAATCCAGATTTAGGCATATTATCATCACTAACACGATTTTCTCTAAGTTTATCACGAGCAGACAATGATTTTAAATCACTAAATAAACTTTGTAAATGATTAAATTCACTCATCATATGATGATTATTAATTGCTGTTACTAATTTATGATAATTTACTTCATCATTTCTAGCTGAAGCCACATCAAAAATATAATTAGCAATATATTGTTGCATAGCCATATCATTTTTAAAGCCTAATTTTTCCGCCAGAATAGGTGATACACCTTCTAACATTGCAGGATAATCAAAGGCTTTCTTCGTCCTAATAATTTTGGCCACATGATTGATAACTACATCGTCCTTTGTTTGTATTCTACCCATTTCAAATGTATATCCGCTGATCAGTTCCAAAGCTTGTTTTATTTGTATTGGTTTTGCTGTCGATTTTCTACCATTCCAATACAATTTCATCTTATCTAAAAATCCATTACTTTTACTAGATGACAATTTTTCTTTTTGAGACGAATAGACTTCTATAGATACTGGTTTTATCTTAAATTCTTTATTATTTAATACTGTTTCATTATTATTAGCAAAGACTAAACCCTTTTTTGTACGTTTAAATAAAAATTGGCCATCTTTATTTTTTATTGATGTAACAAGTTTTTCCATAGCAATATTCATATTCTTGCCTTGTTCTTTATCAAGACCTAAAGGTATAGAATAAAGGGCACGGAATTTATCTAATAAATTATGCCAAAAAGCTACAAACCTTTGCCATATTGTTGGATTATTTTTGGCCATAAGTTTATTTAAAGATACTCTAGTAGATGTGTTATACATATGGTCAGCTATCATTTCTTCTATAATATCTTCATCTGTCAAAAGTGGTTTTCCATCAAAAGTATCATTACCGCCAACTATTTCATCACGATATTCTAAAATTCTTTTAGCTGATACTTCACCTATTGCTTTTCTTATTTCCGCAAATACTTCTGGATTAGTACTTTTTAGCCAATGTATAAACTCATGATAAAATGTCCATCTAGGACTAATATTACTAGCACGATTTAAATACATAATACCGCCAGAGAACGCACCTCTAATATTTTTAGCTTTATCATTATTAAAATATAAAATAGGGCAACCTATTATTTTACCAAAATCACTTAATGCTTTTTCTTGACGATTAAGTTTATCTTCAGTTAAAAGATTGTCATAATCAATCAAACTAGGTATCATTTGCCCTACACCAGAATATTTCTTATTAAATTTATCCTTGCGAATATTTTCTTTTATTTCATTTAATAAATATTTAGCTTCTTTTTCATTTTTAAATAATAAAACACTATGGTATCTACTATTATTTGGTTTTTTTACAACATATTGATAATCTAATTTTTTTAGAGCTGGCTCAATATAATTTATATAATTTCTATTATTCAAAGGAACTTTTATACCAATAATAGTACCGCCACTTTCCTTATCTTTATGAGTACCTATATAAGATTTCAATAATTTATTACTAATATCTTGTTCTTCATTATTTACATTATTTACATTATTTACGGCATCAAGAAAACTTTTTCGTTGTTGCTCTGTAGCAAATAAAAAACCTGCACTTTGATAACGACTATAAAACCCACCTGCTTTTTTAGCTAAAGTTATTAATGTTTTAAAATCATCTACATATTTTATAGGATATGCTCTTTTATAAATTTCTCCAGTTTTAGTATGTTTAAAATCATCTAAAACAAAATAATTATTACTGTTATGAGTATTCCCATCATCTATATTAATATCCGTATATTCCCTACGTTTAGCTATATCATTCAATTCTTCTAAAAATGCTTCTGCTTTTTGTCGGCTCTCAAAATAATAAGGCGTATTTTTTAGAACCATTACACTTGAAGAACCTATACCCTTATAAGTTCCATTATATTTTTCAACAATGGCTTTTATTTTTCTGTTTTTATTAATATTAGTAATTAAATTTCTAAATCTAAAATTATTAGATATAGTAACTTTTGTTAATGCTCCTTCTTGTTCTATAGAAAATGGTTTGCTATTTGCAATATTCTTTAGTTCTTTTACAAAATTACTAGCTTGTTCTTGTGTTTTAAAAGGATATGCATATGCTCTAATTCTTTCAAATGCATCTAAATTGCCATATTTTTTAGCAATTTTATCTATTTCTGTGATAGATAATTCTCTTGCACTAGATTTAGGAGTTATATAAACAAATATTTTATCTGGTAATACTTGTTTTATAACAAAATCTTTATTTAAAAAGTCATTATAAAATTCACTTATTTCCGTTGAAAAAGCTTCCATATCACTTAAACTCTTAAAAGAATATTGACAATAGTTTAATGCATCCCTTTTAAACCAGCTATAAAACTCTCCTTTATCGCTTCCATAATGAATATTTTCATCTCGTCCATTATTCTTTATTGCTAAGTCATGAAATATTTTATCTAAATCAGCTGATTCATATTGTGCTGTCAATTCTAAAATTAAAGGATTTCTTATAGTAAATATATATCTATCTGCTCTTTCACTTAACATTGCTCCCGTTCTAACACTATTGAAATTCTTAAGTATTTCTCTTTTTTTAGCAATAGTATCTTCTTTTTCCCTTAATTTATTAATTGTTTCTTTATTTTTAGGCACTTCATAATAAGGATTTATTTGCTTTATAACTTGGTCAAAATATTCCTCATTTTCCATGACAATTTCCATGACTGATTTTTCATCATCATGTTCTTTGATTGTATTTTCTTCAGATGATACTTCATCTTTTATAGAAGAATCATCTTTTTTCACATAACTTTCACTATCAATATCATTATTTACATTGATTTTATTTTTCTCTTTATCATCATTACTTTCATCTAATGAATACTCAATATTATATGGATTTACTCTATCCACTATCTCTAGGGTTTCTATAGTATCAAATAATTCATTGATATTTTTTATATGTGATAAATCAAGTGATGTAGACACATTTATTTTTGTAGCTTGTTGTCCTTCTTTTGTCGTTTGCTTGTCAATTATTACAACTTTAGTAGAAATAGATGTCCCTGCTTTATTAAATGCAATACCTGGTAAGATAATTTCTTTTATCAATATAGCTGATGTAGCTTCTTCACTTGCATACCATTTATCAAAATGTTTTTGACAAGCTGGGCCATTAGGTATTATAGCTACAATTCGACCGCCATCACGCAAATGTTTAAATGCTTTAGCTACATGTTCAATAGCTGTTTTACCACCTTGACCAAATGGTGGATTCATTATTACTGCATCAAATTTATTAATAGTATCAAGATTTTCAAATGGAATATCTCTAACCTTACCATTAAAGCTCATTCTAGTTAAATCTGCTAATTGTGAACTTGGTTCAATAGCTACATTTTTAGTTGTTGCAGGGAACCATCTCGCAATAGCTCCATGTCCAGCACTTGGTTCTAAAGCAGACTCTCCATCTTTCAATCTAGACCATTCAACCATTTTTAGACCGATTGGTTCTGGAGTAGCAAAATAATCTTTACCTTCACTAGATTTATTCTTACTTGTTTTCTTCTGATTGGCATAATAGAAAGTTTTTGCCTTATCATATGCTGTTTTTATATTTTGATTAGCGTAATCTTTTTCTTTTCCGCCAGTCCCCTCTGATGAATTACCTGGTAAATTCTTTTTCCACTCATCACTATCAATTGTTTCTTGAAAAGCTTCAACAAAAGATTGTTTTAAATTTCGTGCTTCTTCTCCTAAAGCTAAATTTTCTACTGTTTCACTTCTTTGAGCAATATTTGTAGCAAAAGCTGTACGCTCCATTGATGTTCCTGTATTTAAGTAACGAAAGATAGCATTAGTTTTTTGGCCAACACGATAAATTCTGCCTTCTGTTTGAATAGCTTCTACAGGTTTAGTCGGCAATCCTAAATTAATCAATACTCTTTGATGTTTTCCTGTTTTATCATGAAGACTAATTCCTGCACTACCAGCGTCTGCTTGTACTAAGATTACATCAACCTCACTATTATCATCATTAAATTTTGATAAGCTATCATTCTTTTCTTTTGCAGATAAGCTTCCATTATAAATAGCTATTTTATCACCAAAAGCTTCTGTCAATGTTTGTATAGGCGATGTCAATTCAGACAAATCAAGATTTACTAAATCAGGTCTTTCTTTGCAAAATCTTTCATATTCATCTTTGATACGATTTTTAGTATAAGAAGTAAGTGATTTAAATTGTTCATCATCAAAAGATAATTTAAATGGATGTTTGCTTTCATTTTTTAAATATCTATGAAATACTATTATTTTTTTACCAGTTTTTTTGTATTCTTTTATTAATTTTATAGCTTCTCTAGCTTTAACAGCTTCTAATAAAAATAATTTATTATAATAGCCATAACTTTTATTGAGGAAATTGGCTAAATTTGTATAGTTATTTTTACTATTAAATAGATATTCAAAGCCTTCATCTACTTTTTTACCTATTCCACCATCTACTAGAATAAAACCTCTATCATAATCCTTATCAATTACTAATCTTCTGCTAGATATAGCACCATCATTCTTTAATTTCTCATGAAATTCCATTTCCATTATGCTATTATCTACATCTGGATCAGGCTGTTCTAATCGGTTATATCTTATTTTGTAACCAAAATTTTTAACAAAAAATTTGTCATGTGCTTCTTCAGTACTTAAATTTCCATTTTTCCTATCATAATTAAAAAGATATCCTTCCGCATAATCGATATTTTTAACATGACTAAATGGTGTTGCTGATAAAAATAATACTTTTGGCTTATCTTTTTCTTGTATTTGTTTCCATTGATTTTTTAATTCTATTCTTAATTCCGAATTAGAATTTTCCTCTGGATATAAATAATCAAAACGTGTATTAAATCCTCTTTCATTTAAAGTAATAGCTCTTAAATTCTTAATAGCACCTGTTTCTTTATTATTTTGATTACTGATTAATTTATGACATTCATCAATGACTACTAAATCCCAACTACGCTTAACAAGTGTTTTATTAGATGTAAAATTATTTAATGTAGTTATAGATATATTATTATCACCATTGTCTTTCTTATTCTTTAATGGCACTATATTAAGTCCAAATTTTTGGCCACTATCAATCCAACCATCATTGATACCTGTACTTGGCGATACAATTAAAATGTTCTTTTTTCCTTGTTCTACAAAACGTTTAACAATTCCCAATCCAGTAAATGTTTTTCCTGTACCTGTACCATTAGTAAATAACATTCCTGGTTTATTATTCACAAACATACGTGTTTCTGCTTTGAAAACATCATCTTGTTGTTCTGGCAATAATAAAGGTAGGTCATTCTTGATAGATTCAAGATTGCCTACCTTTATATCTTTTGTATTAATTTGTTTTTGTTTATCTATAGTGCTTTCATCGAATAATGATTCATTAACAAAGTCAGTAATTCCTTCTGTTGTTGTTTCGTCAACCAATGGTCTTTCGTAGCTATCTGTAACGCTTCTTGATAGCTTAGTATCTCTGGTGCTATTGTCCGTATTTGCGGATTTTTCTTGGCGTATTGTGCTATCGCTAGTCTTTCCGCCAATATTGGTGCTATCTCCACGAATGCTAGTGCTACTATCTTGTCGTGGCCCCTCTCCACCATTTGTTCGTATGTCTCGTCCATCTTCTCTACTGGATTGGTGGCTTTCATCATCTTTCCCCACATTGTCTTTATTGTTCCCTTGCTTATCTCGTGCAACCACTGTGTTGGAGCTGTCATTAAGCTCATTTTCATTTACCTCACTTTTCTTTTGATTGTCGCTAATATTATCATTTGATATAATATTATTAGAAGAAACATTTGATTTTACGGATATCGGGAGCCGTTCCTCTGTAACTCCAGTTTTATTGTTACTTTGGGATAATCGAACCGCACTATCACTGGAAATAGTGGCAATATCTTGTCCCTGTTTGCTATAAATCAATGTTTCTTTTTTTATTTGATTTTTAAAGCTCCCTATATTCTTAGGTATAGCAGTGATAATAATATAATAACCATTATCTTCGTTTTGTAATTCAAAATAAGTAGGTACTACATTTTGTTTAGCTTTTACATTATCATCATTTAATTTAACTAAAGAATATGTCGCTCTTTTTCCTTTTCCATTATCTTTTTTATAAATCACATCAAAATTTTCAGCAACATCTGCAATCATATCTTCAATCGAATTATACCCTATATGTTTAGCTTGTTTTTCATGTTTTTTAGCATGAATTAAACCTTGTTTTTCGTTACCAACACGAAGTCGAATTTTCCCTGGTGTCAATTCTCCACCAGTAGCATTTGATATAGATGATGTAATTTCTCCAAAATCCCTGCTTCCATTGGATTTTATAATAAATTCATTTTCATTAGCTTCAGCTAAAGATTTTCCACTTTCTGTTGAATATCCATATGCTAAATCAAATGATTTATTTTGTTTATTATTTGTATTCTTTTGTTCTACTTCATTTGTTTTTAAATCAAAAGAAGACCTATTTATATCTGACTGTTCACTATTATTCTCAATAGATTGTGTTTCAGATGTAGATAAGTCTTCTTTTTTTATATCTGCTTCAATTTTATTGTCATCTAAAGTTTTCTGTATTTGTTGTTTTTCTTTATCATTTAATATAGGTTCTAATTTTCTTTGCATAAAATCATTAGCTTTATTTACTCTATTAATATTATCACTACTAATAGCCTGCTCAAGATTATTTAAATCAACTTTTAATTGTTTTTCTTGTACTTTATCAAACAAAAGTTTACCTATATTTTTAGCAGCTTCTATATCTATTTCTTTTTGTTTTTGCTGAATATTTGTTTCATTACTTCTGCTGCTTGTTTGATTTTCTCTTGGTAATTGTCGTCCTTGTTCATATTGTTTTGCTTTGTCTGCAATTGTTTCAAGTCCATTTATAGCATCTTCCCTTCTTCTAAATTCATTTGCTACTTCTGGTGGTATCTGCATACCATATTGAGGATCTTCATATCCATATGACAAATGCTCTATAGCTGTATCTCTTAAATATCCTTCAATATCATTTTTTCCAAGAGGTAGATAATCTCTTGCTTTCATTATATCTCTATACCATTGATAATTATCGGAAAATCCAGGACTATTAATATATTCATCTGTTTTTTCATTATAATATACACTACGGGCTACTACTCCTTTTTTCATTTGAGAACGAAGTATTTCCATATAGTTTTGTATATCTTGTTCTTGCTCATTTTTCAATAAGTTTAATACATCAACAAAAGATTTTCCAGTATCTTTAAAAGTGTAATCTAAATAGTCCATTGCTAATGCTTCTTCTTCAGATAAGCTATTTATAAATTCTTTATATTTTTTTGCCCTTTCTATAGATTTAGCTAATTGTTCTATAGAGTAATCATATTGATATTTTTGTTCTTGATTTTCCGCCAACGATTTATTTTTTATACTGTCGTACAATCTATTTATATCTTCTTGACTTAAGGTGTCTTGAGATGAATTTAAATTATCTACTAATTTTTTTATATAACTATTTATATTTTCTGTATTATCAATAGTAATTTCTTTTTTTGATATCTCATCTTTTTGTAATGTTTTTATATTATTTATATCTAAATTATCATTTATTTTATTATACCAATCATTAGCAATTCTATTATTAGGATTATTTAAACCTTCTAACAACATTGCTTCACTAGTTTTTTTATCATTATTAGATGCATTTAATAAATATTGTATTGCAGTAATAGCATCTCTTTGTCTATTTATATCATTACTGTCTAATGAAGCTTTTATCTTATCATAATTTACTATAGGGTTAGTATTTTGTAATTCATTATTACTTTTTTCTAATTGTTTTAATAAATTATTTCCTAAAATTTTTAGTTTGTTTGTATCAAATTTGGGTTTATTATCTTTATTTTTATTAGCTTTAAAAGCATTATCCGCCATAAAGCCTTTTTTCATATGCTCTATTTCTTCAGCTTTTTTTGTAGCTTCTAATGTTTTATTTTCACTATATAACTTATTTTGTTCTTGGATAGCACTATCTATCTTCTTTTGTTGTTCTGAAGTAAAGTTACTAGCTCTTTTTGCTTGCAATTTTGTTAGAAATTTTTTATCTGTTTTCTTTATATTATTAATTAAATCGTCTAAAGCATATATATCATTATTACGCTTTATTTTAGTTAATTTATCTAAATATAAAATATTTCCATCTGTTTGAGCTTTTGCTATTTCCTCATCAACAATATCCCATTTTTCATCTTCAGATAAAGTATCTAAATCACTATTATCATTTTTTTCTGCTTTATGCTCTGCTTGTGCAGGTTCATAAAGTGATATATCATCTGCTTTCATATTAGAATAATCATTATTTAATACATAACTATCGTTATTGTAAAAGTCGTTAGCAGTTGAATTATCAATGCTTGGTGCACTATCTACTTGAGTTGATACACCAGGTATAGGCTCTCCATGGTCTGAAAAATGTATATGTCCGCCAGTAGCATTTGCTGATGGATTAGTATATTCATCAAGTGATGTTAAGCCATATTTTTCACCTTGTTTTATAAGCCATGCTCTAGCTTCAGGATCACTTGCTAATAAGTCATTAGCCACATCAATCGCTTGCCCACTATCATGCCAAGAAGAACCATCTCCATTTCTTTTCATGCTAGTTACATCTAAATTATAACCAAATTTATTATAGAAATCTCTTGCCAATAAATTTAATTTTTGTTCTGTTAATGTAGTAAGCCCTGTATCACTAACTTCTCCTAAGATATTGTAATATTTCTTATCAGGCAAAGAAATGCTATTCGTACTATCTTCTATCTCACTTGCAATACTTTCTAAATCGCTAGTATATTTTTCTTCTGATGCACCATAATATCCATTTTCTTTAAGTACATGTGAAAAATCTCCTATATTTCCTTCACGAATTTTATTTAAATCATAATTTTTTAATGTTTGTCTAGCATATTCATGGGCAAATTCTTCGATTGAATCAAATCTTTGTAATCTATTTTCAGAAGTATTAGGATCTTTCAATCCGCCAAAATTATTAGTTCTAACTGCATTATCCGCAGAAAATCTACCACTTTCTAAAGCCCATTGTGAATAAATAGCTTTTGCTAAATCTGGTCTTCCTACATCATTAGCTGCAATAGTAGCAGCTTTCCATGCATCAGCATTTTCTATACCTTTTGGAATAGATATATTGTTAGCATTTGTATTATTAACTTTATTTTTTACTAATGCATTATATGTTCTATTAATACCACCTCGTATACCACCAATGCCAGCAAATCCTAAAGCACCTATAGCCCCCATTGCACCAGCTTGCTCTTCATCAGACATAGGATTAAACAGTGTTCCATATGGTTTATTAGTATATTCCTTTTGTAGCTGTTGCTGTTTCATTTCTGTAATATATTCACCAGCCATATTTAATGGAACACCTGCTATTAAATTTCTAGCTGACGATTTAATCCAATTATTACCACCTAAATATTTATTTTTCTTTAATGCTGATCCCATTTTACCTGTAATCAAAGCACCTGTTAATGCATCAGAAGCCATTAAATAAGGTGCTTCATTAATGGCTAATTTATTAATAGTATTTGCAATATCTACATCACTATAACCTTGTTCTTTTAAATCATTATAAATAGAACCTGCATCCGACACTGCTTCTGTAAGACCGCCACCAACACCCCATTTAATCATATGATTAGCTACACTTTCTGCACCTTTTCCAATTGCTGCTGAGGCTAATTTTTTACCAGTTATTCCACTTAATAAATCAATGCCTTTTGTTACTGTTCCACCTATTTTAGCAGCTCCTGCTCCTGGTATAACTACTGAAGCTGCTAATGAAGGTAACGTACTTCCTACACCTTGTGATATATCTGCTATAGCACCTCTTGGATCTGTCCAATAATCAAAATTTGAAACTCTATCCCATAAACCACCATAAGAATCACGAGAACCATATTTACGTATATTATCTTGTGCTAATGTATCTAAATATGCACCTTCATTCAATAATGCATCAGCATTTTTCTGTATTGTTTCTTTATATGGTGTTGGATTACTTTCTGTTACAGGTTGGTATAGATTAGGGCCATTATATCCATTATTTGTTATAGCTTGTCCTTGTGCTTCTAATCCTTTTGCAGATAACCATTTATTCAGATATGGATTATCCGCCAATGCTTTTAAATTAGCCCCAGCAAAATTAGCAATACCACTTATAGCACTTTCTGTACCACCTTTAAAGTTTCCCCATGCACTTTCCAAAAATCCTGGTTCATCATCTTTTGATTCATTAACAATAGCCGAAGAGTTTCCACTATTTAACCATGTTCTTGATGTTAATTTTCTTAGTTTATCTAATTGTTCAGACATGATTTATTTCTCCTTAATCACTATATTCTGGTAAATATTCTTTTCGTACATCTTCTGGTATAGATTTCCAATACTCTCGAGCTTGATTTTCATTACCCGCTTTCTTTTCTCTCAAGAAATTAAATACATATATTAGAGTATTACTGTAAAAATTATATACATCGTCTTCCATTTGTGGAGCTAACTTTGCCAATTCCTTTTGATAATTTTGTAATGTTTCTTCACTAGTCATAGCATCATCATTTCTAGCAGAATTGAGCAAATCATATGTTAACCCACTTAAATCACTAGCTAATTTTTGTTCTTCTTTATTTGAAGTAGATGTGGTAGATTTTCCCTTTTTAGAATCTGAATATAATCCAGCTGCCATAAGTCCTGCTTCTTGTGGATTTACACCATATTCTATAAGCTTATTACGCATAATATCCATTCTATCTACTAAGCTTGCATTTTGATATTCCCTGTCTATTTGAGCTTTTATCTGATAAAGTGTTGCTTGTTGTTGTGCTTGTAGAGCTTGTAAATTAGCTGTTTCTTCATATTGTTGATTTTGCAATTCTGAATTAATTCTTCCTTGATTATTCATTGCTATTAATTGATTTTGAGCATTATTATTATCCCTTTGAATCTGTTGATTAAATACAAATACATCTTTTGGCATACCATATGCTGATAATAATTGAGTATATGCATCAGGATTTTCATTTCTTAATTGAGCCAAAATGCCCATTCCTAAATCCCCAACACTTCCATCTGGATTTATTCCATATTGTATAAACTGCGATGATAAATCATTTATTTTTCTTGACTGATATGCAGCTGATTTTTGTGTTGCATATCGTTCTGCTGCTGTTCTACCTGCACCCTTAGCACGAGCTTCTTCATATAATTGTTGCCAATATTCTTGAGTACTTACTGGATTGGCTGTATATACACTACTTGCATCTTGCATATTAAATTTAGGACTTTCATTTAAACTAGCTAATAATGATCTTTCAGCTGTAGTATCTGCTCCATAAGAACTCATATCTAATCCATATTGATTAGCTAATTCTCTAGCTTTTTTAGCTTGTAATTGAGCAAGTAATCTTTCATTTTCATTAGTAGCATTATCATAATTAAATTTAGCAGCTATAATTTCACTGTGTACTTTATCAGCTATTTGTTGCTGAAATGGTGATACATTTTGTGCTATAGGCAATTTATAATAATTTAAATCCGCCATAGATTTTTGAGATTGTTCCTGTGTTTTATCTGCACCAAAATAACTACTATCTACACCTAATTTATTTAATTCTTCTCTAGCAGCATTTGCCTGTGCATTAGCAGACTGCATTCCTTCAGTATCATTATTAGCTTGAGCTTTCATATAATCTGCCTTTGCACTATTGATAATATTTACATAATAATCAATTTGTGGTTTCAAATATTCAGGTAAAGAATTAGCCGCCACTTCATTACTAGAAGCGACGGCATTATTAAAAGACATTGGTAAAAATTTCATTATTAAATTCATTTCATTTTGCTGTTTTTGATTTTCTTCATTTATAGCATTTTGTACCATTTGTTGCTGTTGATTTTGTCTAGATGATAAATCTCCATAATTTGGTAAATTTGATGAAGATATGATTTCTCCTTTTGGTTTTAAATTACTTACTGCTCCTAATAAGCTTACAGTTTGAGCTACAGGAGACGTATTATTTGAAGTTTTATTTTCTGTTGTTTTATCAACTATGTTATCTGATGTTATCGCATTACCCTTATACTCTAGATTATTATTTAAATTTAAATCACCACTAGAAGTTATTGCATTTGTAGAGTCTATACTATAATTCGATAAGTTTTCAGGTATTAAACCTTTTAAAAAATCTGTTTGAGGTTCTTTTGATGCATTTGTTATTTTATTTTCATTCCCTCTATCAATATAATCTTTTATATATGAACCTAAAGCAAAACCTAAGGCAGATTCCCATGGCATACTAGCCACAGCTAATCCTCTTTTTAAGTTATACATTTTATCCCATTGGTCTTGATTTTGATATGCATTTACTCCCTGTTCCATAAAAATCATTCTCCTTTATCTTTTAAAATAATCCGCCAAACAATCCACCAAGTAATCCGCCACCGCTAGTGGTTTGAGTAGTTGTAGTCGTTCCTTTACCTGCTAATGCATTAAGCGTTGAATTGCCTGAACTTGCAAGCCCTGTTGAAGCATTCCACAAATTAAGTGCTGGCTGTTGAGCCGCTTCTTGTGCTCCTGCTGCTGTTGTTATTCCTGCCGATGCATTATTGATATTTCCATTATTTATTCCATTTAATAAGTTCATATAGCTTTGTTGTTGTTGTGAAATAGTATTATTCACGCTATCAGATAAATCTTTCATTCCTGTAGTTGTTACAGAACTATTCAATACACCATTATTAGCAAGCCCATTTAATAAATTACCCATACTATTTTGAGCTATGGTTGATACATTATTAGTTATATTGTCTAGTGCTGCTTGCGGTAATTGTCCATTAGCCAAAGCTTGATTATTTTGGTTTGCTTGATTTATTTGACTTTGTGCTTGATTATTTAATTTGTTAAAATCTACTTGAACAGCACCTATTGAATTTTGCAGAATATTTTTAGCAGTATCATTGAGCCAAACTGCATTAGGTGCATATTGATTAGCTAAGTCAGCTTGAACTTTTTGCAGCTGTAGCTCATATTCTGTTGGTTGATACGATTGGTTGTTTACCGTTGTATTTCCTTTGAATAATTGCAAATCTATATAATAAATTTTAGGTTTGTATGCATGCATAACCTCACCTACTTTCTATATCTAAATATCCCATGTTACATAATAAGAAATCCTTGTTATATCATCATGTATATGTACAGGTGATACACGAGCCTTCTTACCTTCTTTGTTTTCTGCATAATAGATAAAAGAGCCGTCATTGAGCGGCTCTTTTTTAGTTATCTTATATCCCCAAAAACGAATATAAGCTTTTATATTTTCTCGTATGCATATTGTACCTAGTTTTTTTATTCCTAGCATTTGAGCAAATACTGTAGCGAAATCTCGCCAAAATTTGCCATCACCGGCCATTTGATAAATCATTAGCATACTATTATCTTTAGTAGTGCTAATTTCACAAAAGCCACGAGAAGGCAAATAAAAAAGTTTAAACCCTTCTTTTGGTTTAAACTTATCCTTTGTTTTTTGCTCATATTTTTTTATATATTCATCTAATATATTCATAAAATTCTCCATTAAATATAAAAGACAAGCAAATTGCTTGTCCTTTATATTATACACTTACTTTTTTAATTAATGCTTCTTGTAATGTTTTTGAAAAATTAATGTTTAATTCTTCGGCTTTGGCATTTAACCATGCAGGAATAGTACAATTTTTCTTTACAGTTTTTGTTCCAAATTTTTGACGATATATATCTATATCAACATCTACATATGATACAACGGCATTTTCAGGCAAAGTAAATTTGTTAGTATTAGGTCTAGCAAATATTTTACCCTCTTCTTTATGGTCTAAAATATATAAACTTATTACATCACGAGCCATTTCAATAGCTTCTACAAAAGTATTTCCTTGAGTGTTAATTTCTAAATCAGGAACAGTTACAAAATAGCCACCATTATCTTTTTCAAAAATTACAGGATATGCTAATTTATTCATAAAAACAGCCTCCCTTTATTATAAAATGAGGACTTATTTAAGTCCCCACTTTTTGATTATTCCTCTAGCTAATCGTTCATTTATATCAGGATGACGAGGAATATATTCTGTATTTACACCATTAGTATAAATATCATGATTTGCCCCGTTCCTTTTAAAATACCAACCATTAGCTTGAAGAATTTTAAGAAGTTCGCGTCTTTTCATTAGCTTCCTCCTTAAAAATATTATACGCCCAAATGCGTATAATATCAAGATTAAAACTTAAATTTATAGCCTACCATTATATTTTTTTCATCAATGGCTATCCATTTATTTTCAATATCGGCTGTTACAGCTATACCATTTTTGCTTATTCCTAATCCAATTGCATAATCATTATTGTTATTGTTTTCGTACTGCGTCAATAATTGATTGGCATTCGTCAATGATTGATTCAAAGTTTGAACTTGCGTCTGTAGCTGTATTGATTGCGTTTTCAAGTTTTGCACTTGTGTCTGCGATATTTGAAGCTGTTCCTGCAATGTCTTGTTTTGCTCCTTCAGCTCGGTCAAGTTCGTTTCTAATTGCGTCAGTTGGCTCTCCGTTATCGTATAAGTTTTTTCTGTCGCTCCACAGACTGCACACATACAAGACCACAATAATAATACCGCCAATAATAATATATTTATATTTTTTAATCTTACTAAGCACATCATTCAAGTGTGTTCACTTCCATTTCTTCAATACAAGGATTTAATGCTCTAAGCCCTGTAAAATAAAGTACATCTCCTTGCATAAAGCAAAATTCAGGTACATTGTCCAATAATACCTGGTTAGGATTTTTAGATGTTTCAAAGATGTCTTTAATCTTTGCTTTTGTAATACCTTCAATTGGTTCTTTACTTACAAGTTTAATGGTTTTAATCATGATAAACACTCCTTCATTTTGTGATTTCTGCATTATTTAATAATTGAATTATCTCATTGATTTTATTTTTTAATACATCTAGCGTGAGCGTATCTCCGCTTTCTGTAATTTGATTTATTTGAGGTTGTTGTATTATACCTACATGGTTTGTAGTTAAGAGTAAATTTGTTACCTCTTTAGACAAATTACTCAATATAATAGTGTTTTCAGCTATCTTTTCCGAATTTATAGCATTATTAACCAGCTTTTCTGTAGTTATTGATAAATCTTTTATCATGCTTGTTTCAATTTTGTCATCAGCTAATAGCTTATCAACTACTTCTTTTGCAAGCTTAATTAAGGTAACAGCACCATCAACAATTTTTTCTGTACTTACAGAATTATCGTTTGGAATATTTCCTTCAGCTACTTTTAGCTTAGTTATCTCCCACCATGCTTTTAAATACTGCTCTTTCCGCCAAAAAGGTTTAGAAAATGGCTGATAATCTTTACCAGCCATTGCCATTACGATTGAATATAAATATTGTTCTTCTAAATCTGTTGTCGGTTTTGGTAAATTATCTATTATGTCCTGGTAATCATTCATAGTAGACACTGCAATCAAGTCCCATATTCCCAATTCGTTCACAATCGGTGTATTGCCACATTCGACATATACGATTAGGATTTTCTATAGCAAAGCTATTTTGATGATAATATTGAGCTGACCAAATAGGTACATAATCAGGCAATGCTTTTAAGTCTATAATATTTGTTAGCCAATTATAAGAACTATATAAGCCTACATAGTTATACCCTTTATCTAATAATGTGCTGATAAAATTAGCAATAGGATAAACTACATTTAAATATCCTTCTAACATATCTTTATCTTCAGCATCATACCAAATACCGAGTTCAGGATTTTTCCCATTAAGATATGTCTTAATCTGTTTATCAACCCAATTAGCTTCTGCTACAGCTTCATTAATAGATGAGGCATGACTATAATAATAAACGCCATAGCGTAATCCATACGCTACAGCGTTATTTACATGCATTATAAACTTTTCATCAAGTTTATAATGTTCTCCTATTTTCAGGATAACTCCTTCAATCCCAGCGTCTTTTACTGCCTGCCAATCGATCCATTCTTGCCAAGCAGAAATATCAATTACTTTCATCATTAATCACCGCCAAATCAATACCTTCAATTCCTGCACGTTCTTCTAATACTTTTAATTTAGCTCTCATATAAATTAATTGTTCATATAAAAGCTCATAACTGCATTTAGGCTTAAATGGTAATGTTCCTACTTTATAAGCTTTTAACATTTTTGCTAAACCTTCTGCTCTATTTTTATCCTGTGCGTATTCAGCTTGAAATCTTTGTTTAAAATCAGCACTTAACATTAATTTAACTGTATCTTTTAATTCCATAATTATTTATCACTCCCAAAAATATATCCTACTGCAAAACCAAATAAAAAGAATCCACCGCAAATGCAATTAAATATTAATTGCTTCATCGCTAATACATCCATAATTATTTATCACCTTTAAATCCACATTTAGCACATAACCATAAGAAGCCTAAAAAGTCCCATACTTTATTTTCTATTTTCTTCATGCAGATTTGTTCACCAATTTTCATATCAAAATTTTTAGCATCTATCGGTGAGCTTGTTTCTTCTATCGTAAAATTATTTTTTAATTTTACCTGTGTAAGAGTTGTTTTTTCTCCTATTTGGCAAGACTCTACTTTATCAATGAAATTACTAACATCTTCTTGTGTTACAGTATCTTCTTTTTGCATTTCTAAATACTGGGCTTCAAAGATATCTTTAGGACACCAAGATACATAACCATCAGGATAATAAATTTTATATCCTTCATCTCCAGTCATATGACCTTTGAAGTCTTTCCATGCTTTGCATGGTTCAGCTTTTACCATTTTCACACTAATATAGTTTTTAATCATTACTATTCCTTCTTTCTGTTTATTGTACATTTTATCGTTCAAAATCACTCAATAAATGAATAAAATTCGCATTTACAAACATTTTTATCAATTACATTAACTTCTATTTCAGAACCATTAGAAAGTTCTCTAGTATATGGGTTAAATTCATCTAAACTATACCATTCTGTTTTTCCATTATGATAAACAATATATCCATCAATATTATATACATTTGCTAAAGGTGGTATATTATATCCTTGTTTTTTATAAAATTCACCCAGTGTCATTGGTTCTGCTTCTATTACTTTTACTAAAAGATATTTTTTCCTATTGTTAAGCATTTTACTTAAAACTCCTTTTATAAAACAAAAAGAGTTAATCCTAAATATAGATTAACTCCCACATACTTAATATATATTAAAACTGGTAGTCCCTGTCGGAATCGAACCGACAACCACTCGGATATAAGCCGAAGGCTCTAACCATTGAGCTAAGGGACATTTGTCTTTTTTTGACAAGTATAATTATAACATCTTTGAAATGAAGCACAATACGACATTATAGGACATTATACGACATCATACGACATTTTTTTTGAAAACTTTATTTTATATATCTCTCTCAATGCTTTATTATGAATTCTTTGTGTTGTTCTATACGTATGGTGATATCTATACGCCACTTCTTCAAGAGACATGTTTACCAAATATATAGCTCTAATTATTATTCTATAACTAGATTGACTTAATTTCTGTACAATGCTTTCTATTTCTGTTTTTAGAGATAAATACTCTTCTTTTTTGTCATTAACAAGCTTTTCATGGTTTTCAATCAGCACAATAAAGTTAGAAGTGTCCCTGTTAATGCCATTACTATGCCCACCTTCTGCTCCATATATAGTAGCTTTAACACTACCATTATTTTTAAGATTATCTAGTTCTTTAACTGCTAAAAGATAATCTTCTTTTTTTTCCCATAAAGAATCTAAATACTGACTCGCCTTTATTAATTCACTATCTCTTTTTCTACGTTTCATTTTTATAATACCTCCATTTTTGTAATACATAATATTTTATATCGCACAAAAAGACTCTGCATAAAAAATACAGGTAATTATAAAAAAATATAAAAGGAGCTAATTTATAGCTCCTTAATTTAAAATGGTATTTCTTCATCACATGGAACTTCTGAACCAAATGATTTAGCTTGTGGTGGAGTTTGTACATTATTAATAGGCTTGCTACCCATAAATTCGATTTCATGAGCTATAACTTCAGTAACATAACGCTTACTTCCGTCTTGTGCATCATAACTGCGAATCTGAATACGACCTTCTATTAAAACTTGACTTCCTTTCACTAAATTATTACCACATACCTCAGCTAATTTATCCCATACTACGATAGGAATAAAATCTGCTGTCTGTTGAGCATCACTGCTACTAAACCTACGATTAACAGCTAACGTAAAACTAGCCACTGCTTTTCCTGTTTGTGTATAACGCACTTCTGGGTCACGCACAAGACGTCCTGCTAATATTACTTTATTCATATAACATCTACTTTCTATAAATTTTATTAAATTCTGTACCATATTTTTTAGATATAACTGATATGTTTAATAAGAAATAACCTTGTTTATCTAGAAAATACGCTAATTTTTTCATAAATTTATTCATGAAGCTCCTTTCTTCTTTTTTTTCTTTAATTTTATCATTATGCATTATATTATTAATAGCATTTTCAGATACTGGATCTGATTTTGTTCGATTACTTAAAGGATTGTAATCATATTTCATATGCATCACCTCAAAAAAATTTTAAAATAAAATCAAGATGCCTGCATATTATTTATCTCATTCTGTTTGTGAAACTAAATGAGTAAAATCTAATTTTACTCCTAATTGTTTCTCAATAAAATCTATCATCTTCTTATTTTCCTTAATTGTAAAATCTATACCATAAAAATATTTAATATATTCAGCTATAGTGGGTATATCATGATAAAATATTTCACCTTTATTACCCAGATCATTTATAGATAATGATTTTAAGCCATATTTATCCCATACTTTATTTGTCTTTTTATCATAGTCTATAATTAATAAATTATTACTATCTTTATATTTAACAAGAATTTCTTTTCCATTAAATAATAACCTTTTTGCTTCATTCAATGTTATTTTTTCCATATATACTTTCAATCCTTTACTATAAAATAATTACTGTTCTAGCATGTCATGTTATAGCTCCTTCATTATTTAAAGTCAATATTTTCTAAAAAGTATACATTCTGTCTCTTATACACATCTGACGCTGCCGACGATATGCAGTGT
>OJQI01000444.1_pt1 | contig 22569 bp, 16 predicted proteins | sample 1598711 | NCBI WGS metagenome assembly OJQI01 (sample SAMN03922505, study PRJEB24848) | human gut metagenome | isolation source: stool sample | host: Homo sapiens | place: Germany | collected 2011-11 | reverse complement strand
TCTACACACTGCATATCGTCGGCAGCGTCAGATGTGTATAAGAGACAGCTCGAAACCGTGTATTTGTTGAGTTGCAGCGCCGTGTTGCCCCAAATTATCCAAAGAATCAACGCCGTAAGCAGAGCCGAGACGACCGCGAGGGCGATTATCGGCTTTTTCTTTTTTGCAGTCATCGGACATCCCTCCCGACGGTCAGTATAGCATGAATTTGTGAATTTTTTGCATTTTTTGAGAAATTATCGGCGTCTGCTGCCGAGAGCCCGTGGTTTTCAGCTCCCGATTTGAGGTGAATCGCTGCTTTTCGCCTGCGATTTTTTCCACAAATCCGCGCGGGATGTTGCAATGCGAAAGAAAAAATTTATACTTGTTTGGCTTTAAAAGAAGAATTATTCCCGTATAAATATTAATTCCGCACAATCTACGCTATAATTACTAAATAATCACATGAAACGGAGGCTTGCCCATGGCTACCTGGGAAGAACTCAGGCAGGAGTGCCTGAACTGCCGCAAGTGCGGTCTGTGCCAAACGCGCACGAATGTTGTTTTCGGCGTCGGCAAAGAAGATGCGGAGGTCATGTTTATCGGCGAAGGACCCGGTCAGCAGGAGGATCTCAAAGGCGAGCCGTTCGTCGGGCGCAGCGGTCAGCTGCTCGATAAGCTCATGGCGACCGTTGACCTGTTCAGGGACAGGAATATCTATATCGCGAACACCGTCAAGTGCCGCCCGCCGCAGAACCGCGATCCCCTGCCCGAGGAGCAGGAGGCGTGCTCCGCATGGCTCGACAGCCAGATAGATCTGATGCACCCGAAGATAATCGTCTGCGTCGGCAGGATATCCGCCCAGAGATATATCTCGAAGGACTTTCGTGTCACAAAAGAGCACGGGCTCTTCTATGACCGCAACGGTATACTCTATATGGGTACCTTCCATCCCGCGGCGCTGCTCCGCAATCCCAACCAGAAGCCCGCGGCGTTCGAGGATTTTATTGCCCTGCGCGACAAGATAAACGAAATCTGCGACCACACCTATTGAGCCAATCGCCGCTTGAGCGGTTGAAATATACTTAACGGCACGAGCCGAATTTTTGAAGAAAGGATCGATTTCAATGCAGCAGAAGTTTCTTGAAAAGACTCTGGGTCAGCAAATCGCCGATATGGCGGCAAAGTACCCGGACGACAACATGATCGACTACACTGACAGGGACTACTCCAGAACATGGAAAGAGTTCAACGACGAGTGTGAGACGATAGCCAGAGGCTTCATGGCACTAGGCCTTAAAAAGGGTTCACACATTTCCATCTGGGGCACAAACGTGCCCGCATGGCTGCTAACCTTTTTCGGAAGTGCAAAAATGGGCGGTATTCTTGTTACCGTCAACACCAGCTATAAAGTTTTCGAGCTCGATTATCAGCTCAAGCAGTCCGACTCCGAGGCGATAGTCCTCATTGACGGCTACAAGGGCACGAGCTATATCGATATAATAAACGAGCTGTGCCCGGAGCTTGAAAGCTGCGAGCCCGGCAAGCTCAAGAGCCGCAGACTGCCTCTTTTAAAGAGCGTTATCTACGCGGGCGAGGGTGAGTGCCCGGCGGGCATGGTCGACTGGAAAGATCTCTATACTCTCGCCGAGCAGACTCCGGTCGAGGAGTTCGAGGCGGTGCGCGACTCGTGCGACTGCCACGAGGTTGTCAATATCCAGTACACCTCCGGCACGACGGGATTCCCCAAGGGCGTTATGCTCACACACTACAATATTCTCAACAACGGCCAGACGATAGGCGACGGCATGAAGTTCACCCACGACGACAGGCTGTGCATCACCGTTCCGTTCTTCCACTGCTTCGGAATGGTGCTCGCGCTCATGTCCTGCATATCCCACGGAACGCCCTTTGTGCCGATTGATATGTTCAACGCCAAAAAGGTTATGGATGCGCTTGTGACAAAGCACTGCACCGCAGTCCACGGCGTGCCGACGATGTTCATCGCTATGCTCGAGCACCCGGACTTCGACAAATATGATTTTTCGCATATGCGCACGGGCATCATGGCGGGCTCACCCTGCCCGATAAAGACGATGTACGATGTCAGCGAGAAGATGAATATGCACGATATCGTCATCGTTTTCGGTCAGACCGAGGCGGCGCCCGGCTGCACGATGACAACGACGGAGGATTCCCTCGAGACACGCTGCGCCACCGTCGGCAAGGCGTTCCCGGGAGTCGAGTGCAAGATAGTTGACCCCAATACGGGCGAGACTCTGCCTGCGGGCGAGATAGGCGAATTCTGCGCGCGCGGCTACAACATAATGAAGGGCTACTACAAGATGCCCGAGGCCACCGCTCAGGCGATAGACAAGGACGGCTGGCTCCACTTCGGCGACCTCGCGGTCTGTGACGAGAACGGCTACTACAAGGTCACCGGCAGGCTCAAGGATATGATAATCCGCGGCGGCGAGAACATCTATCCCAAGGAGCTCGAGGAGTGCCTCTATCATAATGACCGCGTCAAGGATGTTCAGGTCATAGGCGTGCCGAGCAAGAAGTACGGCGAGGAGGTCTGCGCCTGCGTCATCCTCAAAGAGGGCGAGGACATGACCGAGGAGGAGATAAAGGCCTACTACAAGGAGAATGTCGCGTTCTTCAAGATCCCGAAATATGTCTGGATAATGGACGAATTCCCGATGACCGCGAGCGGAAAAATCCAGAAATTCGTTCTGCGCGACATGGCGGTCGAAAAATATTCGCTTCAGAGCGACGACTCAATAGAAACTGCGTAAAAGAATATTACGAAAGGATCTGTTACGATGAAACTATCATTTTCAACCCTCGGCTGTCCGCGCTGGACGCTGAAAGAAATAGTTGCGACTGCCAAGGATTTAGGCTTCGGCGGCGTGGAGATAAGGGGTATAGGCGACAAGATAAACGCGCTTGAAATTCCCGAGTTTTCGGACGCCGAAATCGAGCAAACGAAAGAAAAAATCGCTCAGACTGGGCTTGTCATTCCCTCTCTGACCTCGGGCGCAACGCTCGCCGTGCGCGACAGGGCGCAGGACTCGTTCCTCGAGGCGTGCGGCTACATTGACCTTGCGAGAAAGCTCGGAGTAAAATATATCCGTGTCATGGGCACTGGCGAGCCGCATATCACAGTCGGCGATTTCACGCTCGGCGCAGGGCTCTACCGCCAGCTGTGCGAGTACGGCGCGAAGAGAGGCGTCACTCCGCTGATAGAGACCAACGGAGACCTCTCGAGTTCAAAGGCCATGCTCGCCTTTCTCGACAGAGCCGGAAGCGACAACTGCGGCGTGCTCTGGGATGTCCACCACACGGCGCGTTTCGGCAGCGAGAGCCCGGTCGAGACTTTTGCGGCGCTGGGCACCTATATAAAGCACGTCCATTTGAAGGACTCCGTCATGCGCGGCTCAAGGGTCGAATACCGCATGATGGGCTACGGCGATGTGCCCGTTGCGGATGCAGTAACCCTGCTCGACAGAGCCGGCTTCGACGGCTTCTTCTCCCTCGAGTGGGTCAAGCGCTGGAACCCCGACCTTCAGGAGCCGGGCATAGTCTTTGCCCACTACAAAAACTATATGGACTCGCTTGCGGAATAAACTTAACGGGACTGCGGATAGCAGTCCCGTTTTTTTATATCAGTTCAAATTCAATATCATCTTTCGGCTTCTTATAAAACACCATGCACCAATCCGGCTCATATTCTGGCTCATAATACAGTGACGAGCAAGCAGTTCGCCCGCTCGCCGATGATGTGACGATGACGGTCGGTCCGTCCGCGCCGCCGATAATGCCTATTGCCGACGCCGCTTTGCCGCATGGAGCGATAATCCCGCGCGGTTTTTCCGGCTCCGAGCGGTCATTCACGGATATCTCATCCCTCGGAATTTTCGGTGAGATGTCATAATTCATTATTGTACACAGCGGCGGTTCTTTTTCGCCGATATGCCGCAGCTTTGAAAACTTCTGCTGTTCGACAGCCGTAACCGTCAGCGTATGCTTTTTTCCGGTCACGGGATTTATAAATTCTGTCTTGTCGCCGGGGCGATTCGCCTTGAAATGCGCTCCCGGGACGGGTATCTTTTCCGCGCGAAGTTGCAGGGTCAGGGAATCTGATTTTTTCGGTTTTCTGCCGCGCCACGGGATACTCATCCTCACTGCAAGCCAGCAAAAAGATTTATCGAGCCCGTATCTGTCGAGCAGAGCTTTCGCCGCATCACCGCTGTCGGGGAAAAGCGGATTCCAGCAGTCTGAGCTTGAAAACTCCATGTCGCTTTTTCTGCCGCCGAACTGAATTGAGGCGAAGATATCGCTGTTCAGCGGATTTTCAGCTTCTATTTCAGCCTGCTGTTCGTCTGAAAAGCCGTCACAATCGCTGTTTTCATCGAGTCCGAATTTTTCTATAAACTCACGAAATCTGTCAACGCTCACTTTCTTGAACATATCTGCAACAAGTCCCTTGCCGCAAACATAGACAGACGGCACGAGCCAGCTTTCGTCTCCCCAAAGAAAGCTTTTATTGATTTCGATTTCCTTTCCCGCGCGGTCGCGACCGAAGTGGCCATAGAGCGAGCCCTGATAAAAGACCTTGTATTTTTTCTCCATATCAAAACCTCATCATGTTCCCGAGCTCGAGCGACCCGTCGGCGCGCTGCAGCTCGGACGAGTTGGAGAAGCGTATCGGCTTGCCGTTTTCGAGCGGCGTTTCTATGCGGACAAAGAGCGACTGCCCGTCGTCTATGCTTATCTGCGCCGAGAATACTGCGCTCTTTCCGGGCATAAGGCGGCAGAGCTTTTGATTTTCCGCTTTAGTCCACTGCGCATTTTTCTCGTTTCCGATGCCGAAAGACACGCCGAGATCATAGTATATCGGGGCGACGCCCGTATTTTTTATCGTGACAAAAGCATAGGTTTTGCCGAAAATTTTCATCACTCTCGCGTCTGTGACAGTAAAATCATAGCCGAGAGCCGCCGAAGCTGTTTTGGCGCGCTCGATTTCGTCCGCGCCGAGATTTTCTTCAAACGCGCCCGCCATCATCAGCCACGAGCAGTGGGTCACATTGACGCACTCGGAGTAGTCCTGATATCCGTCGAGCGGCGTGCCGGACAAGAACGCCGACTGCCCCTCCGGGCGGAACTCGCCGCCGATCGGCTGATTTTTCCAGGCCCCGGTCTGATGCGCCTTTTTCATCTTGGACATAAAATACCAGCTCTCGCCGTAGAGTGTCGAGTGGGTGAAAGAATCGTCGTGGAAGCCGACATTTCCGCCGCGCGTCGTGCCGGGAGTCCCGGGATAGCGGGTCAGAATGCGCGTAGTCTTGAAATTTTCCGCAAATGCGGAGATAATTTTTGCTTTCTGCTCTTTTGAAGCTTCGAGCTCCGGCAGGCAGACATGCCACTCGCCCCAGTGGCCGAGAAGCCCCGTTGTGATATAGGCTATGCGGCGGTCGCCGTCGTATTCACACGCCAGCTCGCGCACAAAATCGCAGAGGATATCAATGAGCCTGCCGTCCGAATAGTCGGGGCACCAGCCTCCGCCGTATTCGTCGTAGTGCTCTTTTTTTATACCCATATCCCAGATGAACTGCGGCACGGCTTTTTCGCCGATACCCGATCCGGGATAGTCGAGATAGACTCTGAAAACCGCCTGATTCCCGCGCGCCGATATCTCTTCAAGATACGGCTCAAGCCCCTCGCGGATAGTGTATTCGCCGCTGTCGGACATGAGCGCGGAGAGCGGAACATAGAACCACTCCATACTGTAAGGCACGCTGTCGGCGGCTCCGCCCTGTTTATAAAACGGCATGAAGCCTTTGAGCGGATTGCCGACCGCCTGCTCATATTCAAAATCATAGGCTGCAAATCCCCCGAGCGGCGAGATACACAGCGAAAGCCCGAGCAAAAGAGCTGAGAGACGGGCAAAAAATTTCAAAAATCTTCTCATAGCGTTTTCCTTTCAATATTGCTTTCTTCAATAAGTATAACATTCTTTCCGCCTTTCCTCAAGATAAAAAGAACCGGAGCCCAAACGAGCTCCGGCGAGAAAATATTTACTTTTTGGGTTTGACTGCGATCCATATCTCGCAGGTATAGTCAGGGTTCTGCACGTCCGCCGAGGGATAGGCCTCAATCTCAACGCCGTTGCCGTATTCATATCCGCTCTGCGGGAAGAATTCGGTGCATATCTTTCTGTTCGTGTAGTCGTCGCCTGGCTTTGTGAACTCCCTGCGGCGGCAGATAATCTTCGCCGCCCGCGCGTAATCCGTGGGCTCCGTGATGTGTTCCTCAATATAGTCTATCGCTTTGCTTATCCCTGTTATCCAGTCCATGCTTTCCCTCCCTGTGCAAGAATATTATAGAGCGAAGGAATTTTTTATTCCTGACTTTTTGTGCTCTCTTGTGTCAGGATATTATTCTTTCTTTTCAGCTTTCTCTCCCGAAGCTTCTCTATGCCAGTGCCAATCGCAAGACCGGCGGCGGAGACGGCCGCACCTATGGGCAAGGTGATTAAATCGTCGAGGTTCACCGCTATATCGCCTGCGGAAACGCCCGTTGAAGCGGCGTTGGCGAGGGTGAAGGTCAGAAACGGAATGAGAGTGTACATAAGAGCGAGGATAGGCACCGCCCACCATTTTCTTCTGCCCCAATAGCCGTTTGCGCCTATGAGCAGCGAGATGACGAATGTGGTCAGCGGGATTGCGCCCCATATAACGAGCACGGCGTACGCGCCCGCGTCCGACCCGGAGACGGCGAGCCAGAAAAACGCGACCGACACCGCCCATATGACGAGATATGCGGCGACGAGCACGAGCTTTCCGAGTCTGCGGCGGCTTTTGACGACATTTGTGCTCTCTTCGAGATAGTTGAGATAGTTGAGATCGTTTGACACGGTTTTTTCCTCCTTCAGCAGGCAGTCGAGGCTGACGGAATAGAGGTCGCTCATTCTTATGACGCTCACTATATCGGGATAGGTCTTGCCCGTCTCCCAATTCGATACGGTCTGGCGGCTCACGCCGAGCGACTCCGCCGCACTCTCCTGAGTCAATTTAGCCGCGTTTCTCGCGTCCCTGAGCTTCTTCCCGATATCCATCTGCCGCGCCTCCTTTTTTCGCTTTCAGTTTACGCAAAAAACAGTCGTGTGTCTATCAAAAGCGTTTTACATCTGCGCATTTTCCGTGTCAAAATGCTTTTACACATCGATTATATCATGCCGCGCAGGTGTTTTCCATATTGAATTTGGGGTGCGGGGTTGTGTACCAATAAATCCGTGCGAATTTCGCGGGCGGATGATATTCGTCCCCACCGTGACATTAAAATAAACGAAAACCGCCTGAGGATTGACCCTCGGGCGGCTGCGGTTATTATTTTTCTATGCTGTCAAAAATCTCTTTCGCCGTCTGCGCGTCGGCGGCTATCTGGTCGCCGAGCGAATCGAGCGAATCGAAGACCCTTTCGGGTCGGATATATCTGAGCAATTTTACTTCGACATTTTTTCCGTAGAGGTCGCCGGAGAAGTCGGTTATGCAGGTCTCGCTGCGCAGATCGTCGCAGGTGAACGACGGGCGGCGTCCGATGTTCGTGACCGCAGCATGCAGTTCTCCGTCTATCGGCACTGCCGAAGCATATACGCCGAACTTCGGGACGATGAAGCCCTCGGGAAAATGCTGGTTTATCGTCGGCGCGCCTATCAACCTGCCGCGCCTGTCGCCGCTGACGACGGTGAATTTATAGGAAAATTCGCGCCCGAGCATGGCGTTTGCGTCTTCGATATTGCCCTCGGCGAGCGCGTTTCTTATCCTCGTCGAGCTTATCGCCGCACCGTTATAGTCGGTGCGCTCCGCCACGGCGCATAAAATTCCATGCTCCCTGCAGAGCTCTTCGAGGTCGCGGGAATCCGCAGCGGCGCTCTTTGCGAAGCGGTAATTATATCCGCAGCAGACAGCACCTGCGTTCAGCTCGCCTATCAAAATATCGTTGACGAACTGCTCCGCCGACATATCGGCGATGCGCCCGAACGATATCTTTTTGACGGTTATGCCAAGGCTTTCGAGCATTTCGTCGCGCGCCTGCGGGGTCATCAGCTCCGGGGGAGCTCCCGCGCCGACAACTTTCAGCGGGTGTTCGTCAAAGACGAGGGCGCACGGCTTGAAGCCGTCTTTTTCAAACGAGAGAGCGAGGTCGAGCACAGCCCTGTGACCCCGATGGAGTCCGTCAAAGCTGCCCAGAGCAACCGATCGGCGCTGTGTCATTCCTGTCTCCCCTTTCAGATTACTTGCCTCTGAACTGCTGCTTGAGTCTCTTTTCTTTCGAAAGAATACGCTTTCTGAGTCTGAGCGACTTGGGCGTAACTTCAAGCAGTTCGTCGTCCTTTATGAATTCCATGCACTGCTCGAGGCTCATCTCCGTATAGGGCACGAGGCGCAGCGCGTCGTCGGAGCCCGATGCACGGGTGTTGGTCAGATGCTTGCTCTTGCAGATATTGCAGACTATATCCTCATTCTTGGCACATTCGCCGACTATCATACCTTCGTAGACTTCGACGCCCGCGGGGATGAACAGCCTGCCTCTGTCCTGAGTGTTGAACAGACCGTATGCGGTGCTCACGCCGGTCTCGTGAACGACTATAGAGCCGCGCTCACGGGTGACTATCTCGCCTTTGTAGGGCTCATAGCCGTCGAACACCTGGTTCATGATACCGTTGCCGTTGGTGTCTGTGAGGAACTCGGCGCGGTAGCCGATGAGTCCTCTCGACGGGATGCGGAACTCAAGATGAGTTGAGCCGCCGTCGCGCGTGCCCATGTTGACAAGCTCGCCCTTGCGGGATCCGAGCTTCTCTATAACTGCGCCGACATACTGCTCGGGAACTTCGACTATGAGCAGCTCCATAGGCTCGCAGGTCTTGCCGTTTATCTCTTTGAGAATGACCTTCGGGCGCGAAACCTGGAACTCGTAGCCCTGACGGCGCATTGTCTCAATGAGAATTGACAGATGCAGCTCGCCGCGGCCGGAGACTTTGAAAGTATCGGTAGAATCGGTCTCTTCAACGCGCATGCTGACGTTCGTCTCGACCTCCTTGAACAGGCGGTCTCTGATATTTCTCGAGGTAACGAACTTGCCCTCGCGGCCCGCGAACGGGCTGTCGTTGACCATGAAGTTCATGGATATTGTGGGCTCGTCTATTTTTATGAAAGGCATCGGCTCGATGCAGTCCGGAGAACAGGCGGTCTCGCCGATATTTATGTCGCTGATACCGGAGATGCAGACAATATCGCCCGCGGCGGCGGAATCGACCTCGACACGCGAGAGTCCCTCAAACTGATAGAGGCGCGACACCCTGACATTCTCCTGAGTGCCGTCCGTTTTGCAGAGCACTATCGGCTCGTTCTTAGTCACTCTGCCGCGCTCGACTCTGCCGACGCCTATTCTGCCGATATAATCATCGTAGTCAAGGCTCGTGAAGAGTATCTGAAGCGGGGCATCGACATCGCCGTCGGGAGCTTCGATATGCTCGAGAATTGAGTCGAGCAGCGGGCGCATATCACCCGAGCGGACATTGGGATCGAGCGAGGAATAGCCGTCTCTTGCCGAAGCGTAGACAACGGGGAAGTCGAGCTGATCCTCCTCGGCGCCGAGGTCGATGAACAGGTCAATGACCTCGTCAACGACTTCTGCGGGGCGCGCGTTGGGTCTGTCGACCTTGTTGATAACAACGAGGACTTTCTTCTTGAGCGCAAGAGCCTTTTTGAGGACGAAGCGTGTCTGGGGCATGCAGCCCTCGAACGCATCGACGAGCAGAAGCACGCCGTCGACCATCATGAGTATGCGCTCGACCTCGCCGCCGAAATCGGCATGGCCGGGAGTGTCAACGATATTGATTTTCACGCCGTTATAATGGACGGCGGTATTCTTTGAAAGTATTGTTATTCCGCGCTCACGCTCAAGGTCGTTTGAGTCCATGACTCTGTCCTGAACCTGCTCATTGGCTCTGAATATGCCGCTCTGCTTGAGCATCTCGTCGACGAGGGTAGTCTTGCCGTGGTCGACGTGCGCTATTATGGCTATATTTCTTACGTCTTCTCTCTTTGCCAAAAGAATTCACCCATTCCTGAAAAATTTGTGATGATAAAAGTTGAAAGCGGTCTGCGGATGGTCGTTTTTCCGTCAGCGCGCACAAAAACAAGAGCGCATCTTTGTGCGTCCTGACGAAAAAACCCCCGTCAAACGACCGCGCCGCCGCCAAATACGGCAGGAATATAAAAGCTTCTAAAAAGCACTATTTCGGCGGAACATAAAAGTTCCGCCGAAAATGAGTGTATGTTTAATTATTCGCCCTTCATCTCAAGGAGCTTGACCTTGCCTTCATAGGAAGCAACGCTGACCTTGATAGAATCGGTGATAGCAGCCTTGATGTCGTCCTCAGTAACACCGAGCTCTTTGTAAGCATAATCGGTGGGCATGAAGAGATCGAGATCCATGATATCCGGAAGACCCATGGGATTGATACCGCTGTCGATGCCCTTCTCGGCATACTCCTTGACAACGCCCTTGAGTCCCATTCTCATCATCCACGGCGGGATGCCGATGATCTTTCTGTTATCGCCCATGCCTCTTGCGGCGTAGACTATCTTGAGGAACGGAGCCCACTTCATGTTATAGCAGCTGATGGGCCATGCCTTTGCACCGGTGCTGCGCTCAGCCGCGCCGACGATGGACTCACCGACCTGGCGGACTGTAAGCATAGCTGTACCGCCTCTGGGATAGAGGGTGCAGGGAAGCTTGTCCATTCTCTTGATCTGCTCGATAAGGATAACCCAAACGGGCTTTCTGCCGGGCTGAGTGCCGAAGATGTAGGGCAGCTCGAGAACGGCAACATCGAAGTTGTCATCGGCATAGGAGAAAGCGACGTTCTCCTGGTCGATACGGCTTCTGATATAGGGGTGCTTCTCGCAGAGCTTCATATCCGGACGCTCTTTGGCAAGGTAGGAGAAGTAAGAGCCGAGGATAACGGCCTTCTTGTAACCGAGCTCCTTGCAGATGGGAAGAAGTCTCTTGAGGGGAGCGATGTTGTACTTGTAGTAAGCATCGTAAACGGGTGCGGGGAATTCGACTCTCTCGTCGACGCCTGCGGCGAAAACGAAGCAGTCGCAGCCGGCCATGAGCTCTTTTATCTCGTCATCGGTCTTCTCGTAAATATTGCACATTACGATCTCCATCTCCTCGGGGATGGGAGCTCCTTCGGGAAGGGGCGGAAGAGCAACAGATTTGACGCTGTGGCCTCTGTCAATGAAAATACGTGCTGCGGCGCTGCCGAGAAGGCCGGTGCCGCCAATCATAAATACCTTCATTTTGTTTACCTCCAATTTATTTGCATTAGCTTTTTTATTATACTTTTTATATCGGTAATAGTCAAGCGATAAACGACAAAAAAGTGTACTAAAGTACAAAAATTTTCACCGCTTTCTTTGTATAAAAAATCATCGCTCCTGAATTTCCTTGCCGCTCATGTGCTCTATATCTATTTCATACATCCGCACAGCCTTTCCCGAAGCGGCGATTTCCTCATCCGCAAGGCCCTCGTCGGGATAATATTTCATCGCGAGGCGTTTGACCAGAATCAGCGTCTGAGCGCGGTCTTCAATGACGCGACACCTGCCGAACACGACGGCGCTGCGCATGAACGGCGCCCATACCTCTTCACGGATAATCTCATCCCCGTAAGCCGTGAAACACACTTTATCGCATTTATTTATCGAGTCCGCCTTGTGACCCGCTTTTGCACCGTGGAAATATATCTTTCCCGCCTCTTCGTCATATAGATAGTTTATCGGTATCGCATATGGATATCCGCCGTCGCCGTTGACTGCGAGCACTCCGCGGCGGGCGGAGCGCAAAATTTCTTTTGTCGCTTCTTCGCCGAGAGCGTTTTTAATTCTGCGAACAGGTCTGAACATAATATCGTCTCCGGTGATTTTTGAATTTATTGTAGCAGAAACGCGCGTGAAAATCTATAGAGAAACGCCCGAAGAGCGTCTGAACTCTCCGGGCGTCTTTATAATTTTATATCAGAGAGCTGTTATCAGTCCTCTTTTTTCCTCTTTGCAGAGCAGCCGATAACGAATGCCGCGCCTGCGAATGCAATGAGCATTACGGGAGCTGCCGCACCGGTGTTCGGCACTTTGCTGTCGCCCTCGGGCTTATTTGTCTCGGGCTTCGTCGAGGGGACTATCGGGCTCGCGGGATCGGAGGGATCGAGCGGCTCGCTCGGATTCGACGGGTCTGAGGGCTCTTCCGGCTTCTCGGGCTTTCCGGGCCAATGGGGCAGACCGGGGATTTCGGGAAGCTCGGGCAGGTCGGGAAGACCGGGCTTCTCGGGCTTTTCGGGATTCTCGGGAACGTCCTTCTCTGATTTTGAGAGCGCGAAAGAATCGATTCTCATTGCGCCGTCCTTTGCCTCATCGTCGAGCATATAAGCGTCGAAATAGAGCTTGCTGCCGTCGATAGTAATCGCGGAGAACACTGCGCTGTGGGCATCGTAGATAGCCTCGGCTCTCGGGAAGAGCTTGTCGGTATCCTTGACATCCTTGGTCTGGTAGTCCTTGACACCCGCGCATGCGCTGATGACATAGACTGTGCCCTCGGGATTGAGCTTGGCGGTGTACTCTCTGCCGCCGAAGGTTATCTTCTGCTCCTCAGCCTTGACAACCTCGTTGTTGTCCATGACATCGGTGCGCAGGTAGACATGGTCGTGACCCTGGAGGACGATGTCGATGCCGAGGTCGGGCATGAGTCCGCAGAGCTGCTTACGCATAGCCTTGACATCCTTGTCATCATAGTGCGAGCCGTTGGAATAGAGCGCCTTGTGGAGAACGACTATCTTCCACTGAGCGTCGCTTGCCTGGGCGTCCGCCTTGAGCCATGCGAGCTGATCGTCGCTGAGTGCCTTGGAGTCGCTGAGATTGTTGGTGTTGAGGACGATGAAGTGAGCGTTGTTGTAATCATAGGAATAGAACACGCCGCTCTCTCTGTCCTGATCGACTGTCTTGGGCAGGACAAAGTTCTGGTCGAGCATATATCCGCTCTTCTCGTGGTTGCCCGCTGCGGGCATGATAGCGGTGCTCTTGATATTCTCGGAGGCATTGAAGAACCACTGCCACTGCTTGAAGTGCTTGGTGTAATCTACCTGGTCGCCCGCGCTGGCAAAGAACTTGCCCTCTGGGAACATCCTGAGCGCGGTATCGACTACCTTGCCCCATGTGCCATACTGAACAGCGTTCTGCGACTGCTCGTCGCTGACATGGAAGAAGGTGAAAGAATCGGAATTGTCCGCAGTCTCGATTATACCCGTACCGCTCCACCAGCCGTACTTTGCATCGCCGACTCTGTAGCAATACTTCGTGCCGGGCTTGAGACCGGTTATGGTCGCGGTGTGGCGGTTGACATTGATGCCGTAGGAGATGAAGCCGATAATGCCGAGATCGACGCCGGGATACTCCCTCTTGACGAGCTCGGAGGTCGTGCTGACCTTGACTCCCTTGGGAAGCTTATCGGTGAAGGTCGGGTTCTCCGAATATTCGGCTATCTGAATGTCGGAATTTTTGAGGCTGTACTTTGTATACCAGTTGATGCTTCTCTCAGTCGATGCGTCGCCGGTGAAAGTTGTGCCTATATTCGAGGGCAGGCGCATATTGTCCTGCGTGACCTCGGGCTCGACGGGGCCGTCATAAACGAGGGTCACATCGAGGTCGGACTTCTCGGCAGGATTCGTATCCTCAACGAGGCTGCGAAGCATTCTGCCGACAGTGTAGCCGATGCTGTCATACTGGCTCTGGGTCATATACTCATCCATAACGACGGTGTTGAGTATATTGCGCAGGCTGCTGTACTTCTCGGGCAGGAGGTTGAGCACGCTGTAAATAACGTTCTCATAGCTCGGGTTGCCGCGGAAGATAATCTGCATGATAATATCAGTCACAACGCCTATGGGGCTGGTGACAGAGCCGGCAGGGAAGAGCTTGCCGGGGTTGAACTGGAGGGTCGAGAGGATCTCACCCTCGACGACATCGTTGAGCAGGGTGTCGATAAGGAAGTTGATGAGCTCCTTGGCACCGTCTCTGTTCTCAAAATAATCAAGAACATCGTTCATGAACTTGTCGTCGCTGATATCCTCGTTGGCGTTGTAAAGAGTGTAAAGAACGGTGTAAGCGGCATCCTCAAAGGTGCCCTTCTCGTTCTTGCTCTCCATGCCCATAGCCTCATAGAACTTTGTGCATTTATAGTCGGAGACCTGGTAGTTGAGAGCCTTTGTGACTACGCCGTCAATGACCTCCATAACACGGTCGGGGTTATTGATATAAGCCTCGTCGACCTGCGCGCACAGATCCTTGATGAAGCTCATAATGTTGCTGCTGACCGTAAATATCTCAACGCTGCCGACCTCGAAGCCGTTCGTGCCGAGCGCGTCGATGATTATCTTCTCAAGGTCGATTCCCGAAGCCTCAAGATATGCATAGAGTCCGCCGGCCTCCTGAATGTCCTCGAAGATGCCGGAAAGGGCATTGTCGATCATGGTCATGGCGAAATTGTGGAGATCGCCGGGGCCGTAGGTCTTGAAGAAGGAGTAGCTGTCCTTAAAGGGCTGAGCATAGGTCTTTGAAGTGCCGTTGGGGAAGTTTACGACAATGGGTCCGTCCTCGTCAATGTCGTGGGACTTCGCATCGCAGATTATCTTGCCGTCCTGAGTGTTGTCAAAGGTCACGGTTCTGAACTTGTTCGGGAAAGCCGTGAGAGAGGTTGTCTCGATATCATAGAGAGTCTCGCCGTTGTCGCTGACATGGGAGGCTATATCGGGAGTGTGGAGATGTCCGCTGAAGGTGAAGTGCATACCTGCGTCTGCGAGAGTCTCGGCGCACTCCATCCAATCGTCGAGCACGAAAGCGAAGAACAGCTCAGGCTCGATGGTCATGTGCGGCGCGAAGTTGTGGTGACCCATGCCGATGATGGTCTCGCCGTTCTTCTTCGCCTTTTCGCACTGCTTGAGCACCCACTGCATGAGCTCGGGGGTGATGCTGCCCGCGGTCTCCTGAACATCGTCGCCCTTGGCGGTGACATCGGACGAATACTTGTTGGTATCCATGACGATGAGTCTGTAGCCGCCCTTGAGGCTTATAGCGTAGGAGAGCTGACCCGCCTGACCTGTGGTGGGGGTGAAGACATCTTCTTTTTCGTCCGTCACAAGGTCGCGTCCGAGATTCTTATAGATCTCGCGGAACGCCTCGGGAGAGGTGACTTCGCCGGACTCTTTGACGCCGTTTTTGAATGTAACGCCGTTATAGTTGTTGACATCGTGGTTGCCGTTTACAACGATGACCTGTATTCCGCTCTCCTTTTCAAAGGCTTCGAGCTTTGCGGCAAGAGCCTTGTGACCCGCCAGCTCACCGTTGAGGGTCAGATCGCCGGGAAGGAACACATAGTCGCTCTTCTCCTCAGCGGCCTTGTCGAGAGCCGCTGTCAGGAGCGCGTCAACCTCGTTGTGCTGACGGGAGCCTTTGTCGTTCCATTCGTTGTAGGCTTCGCTGAATCCGTTCTTTGTGTCCCCGGTTCCTTTTTCGGAATCAGCAAAATAGTGAATGTCGGAGATGGATGTGACTTTGAGCTTGCCCTTCTCGGTCTGCGCAAAGGCACTGAAAACTCCGGTCGGGAGGGCGGCAAGGACGAGGGTCATGCAGACTATGACTGCAATGATGCGTCTTGCCAGTCTTCCTTTGTTTTTCATTTCGTTTCCTCCTTTTTTCTGGTTTTATATTAAACAAAAACGAAAATGCTTAATCCTCCGAGCCGTCCGTCTGCTCGGCTATGCCGAGATATGCGTCCGCCTCGGCGGCGTCCATGCTCTCGATTCCCTTGAGCTTGCCCGCCATGATACGATTTCTGTCCTGCGCGGCGACAAGGGTGCGCCCCGCCTCGTCTATCTTTTTCTTCGCCTTGTCGAGCACGTCGCCGAACTTTTCATACTGCGCCTTGGCGACGGAGAGCAGACGGCGGACTTCGTTCGCCTTCTCGTTTATCGCCACGGCTCTGAAGCCCATGGAGAGGGAGTTGAGAAGCGCCGTTATCGTAGTCGGTCCCGCTATCATGATGTTATATTCGCGCTGGATGCGCTCGGCTATTCCTGTGCGCGAGGACGCGATTTCGGCGTAGAGCCCCTCGGTCGCGAGATACATTATCGCAAACGGGGTCGTCGCCGGAACGTTTATGTATTTTGTGACGAGCTTCGCTTCGCTCAGGACTCTGTCTTCAAGAGCCTTGCGCGCCTTGGCGACTTCTTCGGCGTCCGCGCTGTCCGCGGCGGAGCAGAGGCGCACATAGTCCTCCATCGGGAACTTCGAGTCAACGGGGAGATAAGCGTCCGCGCCGCCGTCGCCGGCAGGGATGCGGATAGCGAACTCGACGCGCTCGGAGCTGCCCGGGCGGGTGGCAAAGTTTTTTTCGTACATATTGGGTATCGTCTGGTCGAGTATACCCTCGAGCTGGACTTCCGCCCATGTGCCGCGCGCCTTGACATTCGTCAGCACGCGGTTAAGATTCGTGACATTCGTTGTAACACCCGTCGAAAGCTCTTTCATCTCGCCGAGCGATTTGTAGACATTTTCAAGCTGCTCGGAGACTGTCTTGAACGAGCTGTCGAGTCTGGTAGTGAGGGTCGAGGAGAGCTTCTCGTCGACGGTCGCGCGCATTTCATCGAGTTTTTTCTCGTTGCTCTGCTGCATTTTCTCTATCGACTCTGCAATAATTCTCGACTGTCTGTCGTTTTGTTCTATGTTGTTGCGGCGGATAGTGTCGAGTGATTTCGAGAACATGTCCGTCAGCTGCTGCTGATGCTTGAAATTCGCCTCGGTCATGAGCGCGAGACGCTCATTCATCTTGTCGAGCGATTCGGTAAGCTCGGAGCGCATGTCCTTCTGATTGCCCGCGCTCTCTCTGCGGCTGCGCTCGAACTCGTCGCGCAGCTGACCCTCGAGCGAGCTGACTTTATGCTCAAGCTCCTTTATCTGCCCGTCCTGCGCGGAGGGGCGGTTGAGCTTCATTATAATGATCACAAGCAGCACGGCGCAGACAGCCGAAAGAGCCGCCGCGATATATAAAACAGCGTCCATAATTCCAATCTCCAAAATCTGTAAGATATGATAAAGAATTGTAACAGATTTTTAAAAAAATTGCAACATTTATACAGATATATTTTTAACAATAAAAATTTTTTGAACAATATTATATTTGCCGGATAATCTTTGCAATTAACGGTTGATAACGGGAGTGGTTTTATGCTACTATATAATGTATCTGAAAGGGGCTGCGCGCCCCGAAAAAATTATGCCTCAGGCCGCCCGCAGAATTTGTATAAATACGCCGCGGTTTTTAATATACGGAGGAAAAGCATGAAAAAAATCACGAGAATAGCTTCAATATTTCTTTCGCTCGCGCTGATATTCACAGCCGCCGCCTGCGGCAAGGATGGCTCGGGCGCGGCGCTGAGCTATCCGATAGCAGCTCAGCCGGATTGTCTCGACCCGCAGATAGCGCAGGGCGCGGAGGCAAAGACCGTTGTGCTCAACTGCTTCGAGGGGCTTGTCCGCAAGGACGCGGAGGGCAAGTATTCCCCCGCCGCGGCAAAGAGCTGGAGCTATGATGCGTCCACTCTCACCTATACATTTAAGCTCCGCGAGGACGCGCGCTGGGTCATAATGAAAAAGGCATTCAAGCCGATCCTCGGCGACAACATAGACAAGACTTTCGACTCCCGCGTCACGGCGGCGGATTTTGTCTTTGCGCTCAGGCGCGCGGTAGCCCCCGCAACGGGTGCGCCCGAAGCGCTGAGCCTCGGCGTCATAAAGAACGCAAAGAGCATAATAAACGGCAAGATGTCCTCCGACAAGCTCGGCGTGCAGGCGGTCGGCGACTTTGAGCTGCGTATAACGCTCGAAAGCGCAACTGACGAATCGGCTTTTCTCGATCTGTTGACAAAGGCAATATGCATGCCCTGCAACGAGACTTTCTTCAACGCGACCAAAGGGCGCTACGGGCTCGACTATTCGACGCTCCTGTGCAACGGTCCGTTCTATCTCTCATATTGGCTGCACGACTCCGCACTGACTATAAAAAACAACGACGACTACACCGGACCTTTCCCGGCGAAGCCCGCGAGCGTGTCGCTCGTAATCGACGGCGACAGCAAGCAAAGGCTCAATTCCCTGCTCGACGGCACTTACTGCGCCGCCCAGCTCGGCACGACTGCGCCCGATTCGTCCGACCTCTCCGTAACAAAGAACTACGACACCGTCTGGGCGCTGTGCTTCAACTGCGCCGACGCGCCGCTCTCCAATGTGTCGCTGCGCCGCGCGCTCTGCACGGCGGTCGACTATAACTCGCTGACGCTCGAAAGCGAGGATATGCAAAAAACTTATTCTGTAATCCCGCCCGCCTGCTCTGTCGGCGAGGGAGCGGATCTTGGCAGCGAGCCCGTCAGCATTCTCGGCTACGACATGAACAGATCCGCCGGATACTGGGCTCAGGCGCAGAAAGATCTCACGGGCAAACTGAGCCTTGAGATAATCTGCCTGCCTGAGCACGAAAACGCCATGCGACGCATGATACAGGGCTGGCAGAAAGTGTTCGGTCTGAGCGTCAATTTTACAGTCACTGCGCTCGACAGCGCGACTCTTTCCTCGCGCGTGCAGGACGGCGACTATCAGATAGCCCTGACATCCATGTCCGCGGGCATAACAGACGCTGCAGGTTTCCTTTCGACGCTCACCTCGCAGGGGACGAATAATATAGTCAGACTCAGCGACGCGCAGTTTGACGCATCCGTCAAAAACCTCAAGGCGCTGAGCGGCTCTGAGCTCGTCAAGGCTTGCCGCAGCGCGGAGGGCAGACTGCTCTCGCTCGGCGCGGTGCTCCCGATGTTCATAACCCCGAGCTATTTTGCAACGGCGAAGGGCGTCAACGGCCTGAGCGTTGACCCCGAAAGCTCGGCGGTCGATTTTGTTTTCGTAACGGCGAAGGACTGACAAGATGAAAAAGGAAAACAGACTCAGATATATACTCCCCGAAAATCGGACGGTGCGCATCGTGCTCGCCGTCTTTTTCTGGTTATTGGCGGCGGCGTGCGCCGGATGCATATTCTGGCTTTCGAGCCGTGACGGCAACCAGTCAAAGGACATGAGCGACAATGTACGCGGAATTTTAGCCAAAATTCTCGGCTCGCCGCTCGGCAGCTTTATTGTGCGAAAATTCGCGCATTTCTTTGAATATGCGGCGCTCGGATTTCTTATAGGCTGCGCGCTTTTCCTCAGCCGCAGGCGTTTTTCGCCCGTTATCTCCGTCATTTGCAGTGCCCTTTATTCAGTCAGCGACGAGATACACCAGTATTTCGTCCCCGGACGAGCATGCCGCATTTTCGATGTCGGAGTCGACACCCTCGGCGCGCTGACGGGTACACTTATCCTCACGCTCATAATTCTTATAGTAAACTCAATCGCAATGCGCAGAAAGGAAAAATATTCCGCGTAAATTTTTAGCATTTCTATTGTCGTTTTATAACAGTATATGATATAATAAAGCTTATATAGAGACTTTTTGGCTGAGAGGTATATTAAATGGATCATAAAGAGGGGCTCATAGTCGGGCGCAACGCAGTGCTTCAGGCTCTCGAAAGCGGCAGAACGATAGACAGCGTGACCGTTGCACAGGGTCAGCGCGGCGGACAGGCAGGCAGAATAATCGACATCTGCCGCGAGCGCAAGATCCCCGTCAAATTTGCCGATCAGCGCAGGCTTGACCGCCTCTGCGACGGCGCGGCGCACCAGGGCGTTGCGGCATTTGCCGCGGCTCACGAATACGCCGAGATGGACGATATTTTTGCCCTCGCCGAGAGCAGGAACGAAAGCCCGTTCATAGTCGTGTGTGACTCACTTGAAGACCCGCACAACCTCGGCGCTATCCTCAGAAGCGCGGAGGCAGCCGGAGTTCACGGGGTAATTATCCCGAAGCGCAACTCCGTGACCCTCAACTACACAGTCGCAAAGACCTCGGCGGGTGCTATTGAATATGTCCCCGTAGTAAAAGTCGCGAACCTCCCCGCCGCCATAGACGAGCTCAAATCGCGCGGCGTCTGGATATTCGGCGCGGACATGGACGGCACGGATTACACCGCCCTCGACTACAGCGGCAGCATCGCTCTCGTCATCGGCTCCGAGGGCAAGGGCATAGGCCGCCTCGTGCGCGAAAAATGCGACTTCATCGCCTCCCTGCCGATGCGCGGAAAGATAAATTCTCTCAACGCCTCCGTCGCGGCGGGAATCCTCATGTTCGAAGCGGCGAAACACAGAAACTGACTTTTATCCGATTTTTTCAGCATATAAGCATATATAAATTGGGGTGAGATGAGTGGAAAACAAACCTTCCGATAAGCGGAGCAACATGCCGCTTGACAAAGTTCTCTACCAAGTGGCGAAGATTGAACACGACAGCGGCGAACCGGACAAGATCTGGAAAATAGCCGACATAGACGATCTGATAGCGAGCACGGACGCCGATTCCACAGCACTTGACTACGATGACGACGATGAGCTTCTGATGAGCATCGCCTACTATAAAAACAGATACTCTGACGATGACATATCGTCGGAGTATGAGACTATATATACAGACCCGAAAGAGCCGGAATCCGAGCCCGACGAAGAGCCCGAGCCGGAAGAAGCCGAACCCGAAAATCCGGCGGACGAAGCGGAGGCTTCGGCAGAAGCAGAAACCGAAGAGCCTGCCGAGCCCGCAGAATCAGACGAGGCGGAGCAGACCGTCGAAAACAAAGAACCTGTAAGCGAAGTGTCTTTTGCGAAGCCCGAAGAGACGGAATCAGCCGGCGAATCATATTTTACAGAACCCGAAAGCTCTGCGGCAGCAGAAGCTCCCGCAGAGCCGGAAGAAGCCGAAGCGGCGCAGGAGTCTGTCGACGAAATTGAGCCGGAAGCCGAGGAAGTTAAGGCTGAAAAAGTTCCCGCCGATGAGAGCGAGGATATATACTCCGATTCAAAAATCGAGCTATCTGTTGTGAAAGCCGACAGCGAAGATGATGATATACAGGAATCGGAGCCTAAAGATGAAGTTGACACGGACGAATCAAATAAAACCGACGAGTCCGACAACAGCGATAACATTCTGACGCTCCACGGCGAGGAAGAAGAATCCGAGGACGAGGATGAAGCCGAGAAAAAGCCGACGGTAGAGGAGCTTTTCGGTGCGCCCGCTTCGAGATATTTCGGCGAGCCGACAGAAGAGCCGGAGGAGGACTCCGAGCGTGAGAGCCGCGCCATACCCGGCCTGTTCGGCGACACAGTCGTGTTCGGTCCGATGAAATCCCTTTCCGAGCCGACGCAGAATAAACCCGACGACGAATATAAAACAAAACTCATGACCGCGATAGGCTCGGCAAAAGCGCCGCAGAGCGCCGAGACGATAGAGAAGCCCGGCGTTATCTTAAAGCGCGGTCCGCTCTCCGAGACATCGGGGCTCGAGCCCCTGCCGCAGGTCATTCCCGCCGAAGAATTTGTCGGCTCGGGGGACGATAAGCCTGCGTCGATAGAGGATCAGCCTTTCACTAATCCCGCCGCCGGCAATCAGCCGGAGGAGGAGCAGATGATGCTCAGCGGCTTCGGCGAAGAGCCGGAGACTGAAAAAATAGACGAAGACGAGCTTCGCAGCGAGCTTGACAAAAAGAGGGCGGAGAAGAAGAAAAAGTTCGTTCTGCTCGGCGGACTCGGCGACGATGAGCCGCAGGAGGACGAAAATCTGCCCGAAGAGAAAGAGGACGAGCCGGAGGAGCAGTCCAAGGAAAAGAGAAAGCACTCCGAGAAAGCTCCCCTCGAATACGAGAAGCCCGAACAGCGCGGCAGAGTCTATAACAGCCTCAAGAACGCTGCGTCGCAGTTCAAGACCTCGGTTATCGGTCTGTGCGTGCTCGAAGGCGTATCGCTGCTTCTGCTGCTCATACCGAAAATTCTCGAGTGGGCGGCGATAGACGCGCCCGCATTCGACCGCGGAGGTGCGGGACTCGCGGCGGCTAATATAGTGCTTCTGCTCGCGTCGTTCTATCTCGCGTTCCCGAATATTTTATCCGGCGTAAAGGCGCTTGCAAACGGCCGCGTGACCGGCGGCGCAGTCGGCGGGCTGACATTTATACTCGCCCTCGTCCAGACGATACTCTCGTTCTTCAACAAATCGCCCGAGGGCGCTTCGGGCATGTTCTACTGCGCGGCGGCGATATTCGCCCTGCTCATGACCGCCGAAAACAGCAGCCGCGGCACGGCGCGCGTGATGCAGAATTTCCTCTTCTGCACCGCAAAACGCAAATCAGGGCTCTACGACATAAGGGCTATAGAGAGCGAGAAAGACGCATTTGAAGTCGGACGCGCGCTCAAGATGGGCAACCCCGACATTTTATATTCCGGCAGGGTCGAGTTCCCCGCCGACTTCATCAAAAATTCCGAAGCCAACTCCCCTGCGGAC
>OJQI01000435.1_pt1 | contig 22831 bp, 16 predicted proteins | sample 1598711 | NCBI WGS metagenome assembly OJQI01 (sample SAMN03922505, study PRJEB24848) | human gut metagenome | isolation source: stool sample | host: Homo sapiens | place: Germany | collected 2011-11 | reverse complement strand
CCTGCACCGAGAGCGATCGCACGGCAGCGAATCTGAATCGCTTCTCTTTGAGTATGAGTCCGTTGGGGACGATATTCGCCGCGGCGAAAAAGAGGTTTGCGGAGAGTATGCGCAGGATGTTGCGCAGTTCGGCCGAATCGTCGTAAAACGAGGCGATCAGCCCCGATGCGGCGAAGAAGAGCAGCGCCATGACGGCTCCGGACCACAACGTGAGCGAGAAGATGCCGCCCAGATCGCGTTTGTCGAGATTCTTGTGCTGGATGACCGCCGGGCCGATGCCCAGATCGCTGAAGATGGCGAAGAAGGCGATGACCACGGTGGCGATATTCACCACGCCGAACTCTTCGGGGGTGAACAGGCGCGCCAGCACGCCCGACACCACGAGCGTCACCACGATGCCGGCGTATTTCGCGATCGAGGTGTAGAAGACGCCCGAAGCCAGCTGACGCCCTACCGTATGGGGTTGTTTATTGTCGTTTTCCGTCATAAAGTCGTTCGTAAAGCCCGCCGTACATTGCGGCGATGCGTCCGATGCCGAAGTGTTCCTGCGCATAGGCGCGGTTGCGGGCGCCTTGGTCCGTCGCCGAGAGGCGCGCGGCCCGTTCCAGCGCGATATCCACCGACCGCGGGTCGGCGGGATCGAATGCCGGGTTGCCCGTCTCGGCGAGCAGGCCGCCGATGTTGCCGCTGGCGGGACCCGTCACCACGCGTCCGAAGCTCAGCGCCAGCGGGACGTTGCCCGAATTGAGGATGTCCGTCCGCTGGATGAAAACCACGTCGGCGGCGGCGAGGTAGCAGGGCAGCTGTTCGTCGGGAATCAGCGGTTCGGGCGAGGTGATGCGGCTGTCGAAGAAGCCTTCGGCGCTATGCGCCGCGGCGTAAAGCAGGCGTCCGGCGAGCCGTTTCAGCCCTTTGAACCGCGATCCGCGCCGGGTGTAGGGCCACAGGCGCGGCGCGAGCAGGAATTTGGCCGGGTAGTGCAGTCGGCGGAACGCGCCCCATACCAGCCTGCGCTCCTCCGCGTGGCGGAACGCCCCGAAGGCCAGCACCACCAGCCGGTCGGCCGGGATGCCGAGCGCGCGGCGGCCTGCGTCGCGCGTAATGTCCATGTCGTACAGCCCTTCGTAGATGTGGTGCGGGATCATGACCTGCAGCTGCTCCGAATCCGGATGCGCCGCCGTGAATTCCCGGAGGCTGCAGTCGCCCAGATGTACGATGGCGTCGGCATATCTTTCCACTAGTCCGTAAGCCTCGGCCACGAGCGGATTGCCGTGGTGCGGCAGGGTGTTGTGACGGGTGTATATCAGCGGTATTCCGTTGTTTTTCAGCGTCTGGAGCTGCTGTTCGAGAGTATCGACGTCGGCCGGAGCCGGTGCCTTCCAGCGGAACAGCTCTTCGGGCCATTGGAGGTGTACGATGTCGTAGTCCGCGGCGTTGCTGCGGAACTCTTCGACCGAGCATACGACCTCGTATCCGCAGGCGCGGATGCCGTCGGCGAGCAGCCGCACGAAAGGGTTGTCCGAAGTGCCGGAAGCCGTATATGCGATCAGAATCTTCATGCGCCGGTTAGATTTTCACCCATGTCTTGTTTTCGGGGTCGTAGCGTTTGATGACGCGCGCCGGATTGCCCACGGCGACGCTGTACGGAGGGATATTCTTCGTCACGACGCTCCCGGCGCCGATCTGGCAGCGTTCGCCGATCTCAACGCCCGCCACGACCACCGAATTGGCTCCGATGTGCGATTCGCGGCCGATCACCACCTCCTTGCGGACGAGCTTCTGCTCGTTCGAGTCGCGCGTGCCGTCGGCATAGCCGTGGTTGAAGCCCGATATGAAGACGTGCTGTCCCAGTCCGGCGCGGTCGCCCATGCGCACGGGACCGATGACCACCGATCCGATGCCGATGCGGGCCGCGTCGCCGATCAGGACGTCTCCGGCGCCGTTGTTGACGACCGCATAATCTTCGATCAGGGCGTCGCGCCCCACCTCGAACCGCCGCCATGGAAAAACGTCGAGCCGCGCATGGCGGCGGATCAGCGCACCCCGGCCCTTTTTGTGAACAAAAGGGTTTACCAGCCAGCGCACCCAGAGCCGCGGACGCGGGTGTTTGTGAGGCGAAATCAACCCGATGACGAACTTTTTCAGCCGGGGATTGTTTTTGATTTTGTCAATCATAACCACAAAGATAGCAAACTTCTGCGATATACGTAACCGTGTTGTGCGAAATCAGGAGTGTTATGGCGCAGTTTTTGGCATATTTCAATAAAATTACGGGCTTTTTTGTTTGAAAATTTGGCGGAATTGAATATATGCGCTACTTTTGTTTCTGCGACACTTTTATCGGATGATCCGACTTTTTGAATTATGAAAAAAATTCTCCTTTTCGCCGCCGCTGCACTGAGCTTTGCAGGGTGTGCCGAAGATGCGCCGACTCCCGGACCGGCAGGCGATGCCGGCAAATTCGCGGAGATGAGCGTCCCTTCCTCGTTCGGTTGGAAAACGACGGCTTCGGTCGCCTGTAATTTCACCGCTCCGCAACCCACCCGCGTATATGTGGCTGCCGGGCAAGAGGCCGAGCCTTTCGCTTCGTTTATGGTCGGCGGCGACGCCGATCCGGTGAAGCTCGACGTGCCGGCCGCGACGCGGACGCTCTATGTGAGCTGCCGGACCGAAAGCGGCGTTTCGCCGCAGGTGGCCGTGCCAGTGACTTCCGACGGCGCTTTCTGCTCCCTCGATCCGAAAGCGGCGAGCGGCACCCGCGCCGGAATCGGTAATGACGACGAAGCCAGCGTCGATGAGGGATTGATCTACATCCCCGCCCGCAGGAATGGATGGGGCACGCTGATGTTCGAGGACCTCTGGCCCGCTTACGGCGACTTCGATTTCAACGATTTCGTCGTCAACTACAAGATCCAGCTCTACATGCAGAACAAGAACAAGGTCAATGCGATGCTGATCGGCGTCCGTGTGAAGGCGGTCGGCGGTTCCATTCCCTACGATTTGTGTCTTGCGATGAAGGGCGTCAAGGGCGGCGAGATCGACCAGATCGAACCCTACAACAGCAAAAACGCTCCCGAAGCGGAGTTGGTCGCGCTCAACTCTCCGAATTACGTCAAGGAGCCGGCGGTGCTGAAGTTCCTGAACATCCGTGAAAACGCCAACCGCCCTGCGGGTGCCGCCTATGTGAATACGGAGGAAGGCTATGAGATGCCCGAAGACCGGCTTGCCGAGGCTTCGTTCATGGTCTATTTCCGCAATTCGATCGCCATCGAGAATGTGGCTTTCGATACGTTCGATTTCTTCCTGACCCGCGACCGGGAATCGGACGGCCGCCGCATAGAGATCCACCGGGGCGGTTTCGAGCCTACGCCCGCCGCGACGGCCGACTACAATGCGCTGGCCGGACAGAGCGCCTATACCGACAGAGCCGGCCGCTTCTACTATTCGAACGACGGGCTGGTCTGGGCGATCAATATTCCCTTCGACATTCAGCATGCCTACGAGAAGACCGATTTCCTGAAGGCTTATCCCCAAATGCTCGAATGGGCGCAGTCGGGCGGCGCGGTGGCGCAGGAGTGGTATCTGCACGGCGTGGAGAAGCACCTCGTGAAGAGAAAATAAGACCGCAAATACCGGAAACGGAAAAGGAAGGGCAACGCCCTTCCTTTTTTTATCGGCCGCTTCGGCCTGTTCCGCCCGCCGCTCCGCCGATTCGGGGCGGCGGGCGGGTTTGCGCTCTATCTGCCGAGCGATTCGTAAAGCGCCAGCAGCTGCCGGGCCGTCTCTTCCCAAGAGAAGAGTTTGACCCGTTCGAGTCCGTAGGCGACCTGTTCGGCGCGGAACGCCGGATCGGTTTCGAGGCGCAGCAGGGCGTCGGCGATCGCCGTCGGCGAAGTCGGATCGACGAGAATTGCTCCCGGACCGGCCACTTCGGGGATCGCCGAGGTAGCGGATGTCACCACGGGCGTGCCGCAGGCCATCGCTTCGAGCTGCGGAATTCCGAAACTCTCGCGCAGCGAGGTGTAGAGGAACGCCGATGCGCCGTTGTAGACGGCCGGGAGGTCGCCGTTGGGGATATACCCCGGCAGACGGAGCATCCCGCGCAGTTCAGGCGCGCCGATCTCGCGCAGAATCTCCTCCGCGGCCTGCTCCCTCAGGTCGGCGACCAGCAGCGGCAGGGGTTTCTCCGAGCGGCGCACGTACTCGGCGTAGGCGCGCAACGTGCCGGACGTGTTCTTCTTGGGGTCGGTGTTGCCCAGAAAGAAGATGTAGCCGGGATCGGAGAGGTATTTGCCGACGGTCCGCGCCACATCGTCCAGCGGCCGGAACCGTTCGTTGTAGCCGTTGTAGATGGCCGTGATCCGTTCGGGATCGAGACCGAGGGCCGTGCGGATGCGGTCGCATTCGAATTGCGAGACGGTGATGATCTTCCGGCACTTGGGCAGGATGCGCGGCACGACCAGCCGGCGGTAGATGCGTCCCAGCGACTGGTAGGACGACTTGTTGCGCGAAGCCTGCTTTTCGAGGAAGATGATGTCGTGCAGCGTCAGCACCAGCGGAGTGCGGCCCCATACGGGCGCCGTGTTGCTCGTGCAGTGCAGCAGGTCGGGTTTGACCCGCGCCACGGCGCGCGGCAGCGCCCACTGCTCCCAGAGCGGATAGGTCGGGCAGCGGAGCGTCTCGATATGCATGTTGGGCGTCTCCTCCAGACAGCGGTCCCCGCCTTCGCCCGTGAAGATGAAGTATTCGTTTTTCGTGTCGATCTTCTGCAGGCAGCGGATGGTTTCGAGCGCCACGAAGTCCATGCCGTGTTTGTTGGGGCGGAAGATGCGCTGTGCCTCGATTGCTATTTTCATGGTTCGGTCGGGGTGTTGGCACCGGGAGCGTTGCCGCCGGCCCCGGTGTGTTCGGTGTGGATGAATTTGTCTTTGGTGCCCCGCAGCCGGAAGAGGTTGGCCAGCGTCAGCAGGAACAGGACGGGCATTCGCCTAAGGGCGTGTCCCAGCCGGGCGTCGGCCTGCTCGTCGGGCAGCGCCATCGCCATGGCCAGGAGCAGCAGCAGGACGGCCACCCACCATTTTATCGAACCCATGGGTGCGCATACCGTCATCACGACGGCCCACAGGGGCACCAGCCCCAGCAGCAGGATGCGCGGCGGCAGGCACCATTGCAGGAGTTTGTCGCAGTAGTCGAGGTTGCCCGCGGCGATTGCGCCCGGCAGCTGCCGGACGGCCGACCCCAGCGCGTAGAACTGCGCGGCGATCCATCTGCGCCGCTGGTTGTAGTAGGCGCCTTCGCCCTGCACCTTCTCGTCCAGCACGCGCAGGCCGTCGATGTAGTCGATGTAGATGCCCTGCCTGAGCAGCAGCGCTTCGAGTTCCTTGTCTTCGCCCGACGTGGTGCAGCGGGCGATGTTGTCGCGGAACCACTTGTATTCGAAGGCCATGCCCGAACCGATGAGCGCCGAGGAGAGTCCCAGCGCCACGTGTCCGCGGCGGAATATGGCGTTGTTGATCTCTTCGCTCGCCGCATCCAGCACGGCGGTGTCGGTGTCGCGGTTCTTGGCCGTGCGGTGGGCCTGTACGGCTTGCACGCCGCTGTCGAAGACGTCGTTGAGCCGGGCGATGAAATCTTCGCCGGCCAGATTGTCGGCGTCGAGGATCGTGACGGCTTCGGCGGCTTCGGGTCCCAGCTCTTCGACCGCGAAATTCAGCGCCTTGGCCTTGGAGCTGTTTTCGAAGGAGACCTCCAGCACGCGGATCGGCAGCGTGCGCAGTTCGGCCAGCGTTTGGGGTTTCAGCCGGTCGGCGATCACGACCACCTCGTGCAGCTGTGCGGGATACTCCTGCCGCAGGGCCGCCTGCGCCGTGCGGACGATCACCGCATCGCTTTTGTAGGCGGGAATCAGCGTCACGAACTTCCGCCGGCGTTTGGCCTGCGGATAGTCGTCCATGCTTTTGCGCGTCGAGAAGAGCGCGAAGACGAAAAGATAGAGCACCGGAAGTCCCAGTACGAAGATGAAAATCCAGTCGGCTATGTTCAGAAGAGTCGTCATGCCTGCTTGTTTTTCAGGGTGAAGAAGTCGCGTACGCCCCGGCATACGGCTTTCGCGAGGTCGCCGCGCCGGTGCGCGAGCGCCGAGACGGCGTTTTTGGGCGCCGCTATGCAGAGCTGGTAGGCGACCGAAAGCAGCCGCGCGCCGCCCCGGAGGTTGCGCCATGCGAAGAGCAGCCGGTTGCGGGTCAGGCAGTAGCTCCGCAGGGGGCTTTGTTGGCCCGTGGTCGCGCTCTCCTTGTGGAATACCGTGCAGCGGGGATCGTAGACGATGCGCCGGCCCTGTTCGCGGATGCGTACCGACCAGTCCAGCTCCTCGTAATAGAGGAAGTAGATCTCCGGCATCGGTCCGGCTTTTTCGAGCGTTTCGCGCCGGACCATCATCGCCGCGCCGTGCGCATAGGGCGTGTCGTGCGGGGTGTCGTACCGCCCGTCGTCGGGTTCCCCGAAGCCGATCAGGGCGTTGCGCAGCGTGATGCGCGTCAGGGGCGTGTAGCCCGCGAACTGAATATGCTGCGGAGGAGCGAAAAACCGGATTTTCGGACAGACCGCGCCGATCGAGCGGTCGTTGTCGAGGGTTTCGCGGAGGTAGTGCAGGGTGTCCTCGGTGACTTCGGTGTCGTTGTTCAGCAGCAGCAGATAATCGCCCGTCGCCGCCGCGAATCCGAGGTTGTTGCCGCCGGCGAACCCTAAGTTGCGTTCGCTGCGCAGCACCTTGACGTCGGGGTAGCGTTCCCGCAGCGGGGCCGCTTCGTCGCGCGTTGAGCCGTTGTCCACGATCACGATCTCCAGCGGAGTCGTGACATGCCGCCGCAGCGAGTCGATCATCGCGCAGGTGAGGTCGTAGCCGTTGTAATTGACCGATATGACCGATATCCGCCTCTCCATCATTCGTAATTTTCCCGCAGAGGGGGCTGTTGTGCCGCGGTCGCCTTGTCGAGAATCTCCTTGCGCGATAGCTCGCGGTCGAAGCGCGGCGCGAGGAAGATGAAGCCCATGCTCATGTAGAGGATGGCGCCCGTGGGTATCTGTCCCAGAATCTCGTTGGCGTAGGCCATGACGACGATGCCGGAAATTCCGGCCGTGAGCGCCGCCGTGAATCCCCTGAGCTGCGTGTTCCGCAGCTTGAAGACCACCAGATAGGCGCCCCGCGCCAGTATGTAGAGCAGGATGCCGATGTGCAGCAGGATGCCCACGACGCCCGTTTCGACCCAGATCATCACGAACCACGAGTCGGTCGGAATCTGTGACAGCGGCGCGGTCGGGGTGAAAGTCTTGGCTTTGCCGCCGCCGTGCCCCAAGCCTGCGCCGAAGGGTTTGTCCGCCATTATTTCGCGCAGTTTGGCCTGATTTTCAAGACGGACCTTGAAAGACGGATCTTCCGAGTTGAAGGCGCTGCGCGCACGCCGGACCAAGGCGTTGCCCTGCCCGATCGAGGTGAACTTCAGGAAGACGAACGCCGCGATGACCAGCAGGACGCCCATGACGATGACTTTGATGTTGCGCGACATCATGATGAAGGCCGTGTAGCCGACGAACGGCACGGCCAGCGCGCTGCGCGTGCCCGAAATCAGCATGCCGTAGCAGGCCGCGGCGGCGACCAGCAGCAGGTATATCTTCATCCACGGATTGCGGTAATAGAGCGCCGAGATCGAAAAGACGACCATCGAAAGTCCCATCGAGCCGCCGAAGTTGGCGGCGTCGCTGAAGAACGAGAAATACCGGACCCCGCTGTGGATGATGTGCGTCGAGCGTCCGCCGAGAACGAACAGCCAGTAGTTTTCGGCGGCGTTGAAGCCGAAGAACTTCTGGATGCAGGCTTTGCCCACGGCGATCAGCGTCAGGACGGACCAGATGACGAGCATGTATTTCAGGTACTTGTATTCGTTCATCGTGAGCTGGGTGAGCACCACGATAAAGAAGAAGTAGAACGCCACGGACCTCACGGACGAGAACCATCCCGAAACCGAAACCGATTCGGGGTTGACCACTTCGAGCACGCAGTACGCCACCCAGATCGCCGCGACGACGGTCAGCCCGGAGCTGGCGCGTTTCCATTCGATGCGGTGCATCATGGCCTGCAGGCTTATTATCAGGATGTTGTAGAATATCAGCGCATCGAGGATCATGCCGAACGGCAGGTCGTGGGCGTAACGGGTCAGCCCCATGATGAAGTAATTGATCACGAACAGTCCGAGCATCGCCAGCGCAGGATTGCGCAGCGTGACCCACAGGATGCAGAGTGCGGCGGGAATGGCGGCGACGACGGTCCCGGCGAGCAGTCCGTAGTTGAGGAAAGCCATGGCGACCACGGCCACGCCGCCGACGAGCATGCCCCCGATGATGAACCGGGGGATGCTGACGGGTGTGGTTATGCTGCCGTAGCGTTCCATAGCGGGCTTTTTTTGAGACGGATAACGGGCTGCGCTTTTATTTGACGGCCGTGAATCCGAACTGGCTGATCTGGTAACCCAGTCTGCGCATGCGGGTGTAGGGCGGCATCAGCCCCGTGAAGGACTGCACCACGTCGCGGCGCGCGCAGTTGAGACAGAGGGTCACGGGCGTGCGGCCCGCGAGTTTCTCGGTTTTCTCGAAAAGCAGCTGGTCCGTATCCTTCCACGTGCGGTTGGCTGGGGCAATGACGATGTTCAGCGCGGCGTTCCGCAGCAGCTCCTTGGGTACCGATTTGTCGGAGAAGGGCGGGTATTCCACCAGTACGACGTCGGCTTCGCAGAGCGGAAGGTCACCCGGTCTGTCCTGCACGAAATCTTCGAGTTTTCCGGCGAGCAGGTAGGATTTCTGCTCGACGTCGAAGTCCTTGTTCCATGAGATCACGCGGACTTTCATGTCGGCTTCGCGCAGATAGGCGGCCACCTGTTCCGAAATCGTGCTCTTGCCGTCGCCGGCCTCGGTGCTCAGTATGTTGAGTATGTTGGGCCGGCGCGACGGCTCGAAATAGTTGATCGCCGCGTTGCCGATATAGCGCGCCGCGATTTCGCGGTACTGCTTGGCGTAGCGCCGCTGTCCGAAGCGTCCTTTGCCGGGGAAAGCTCCGATGACCCTGCCGCCGGTGATGCGCTCGGCGCGGACCTTGTCGCGCAGCGTGCGGTCGAGCAGTTCCAGCAGGATGAAGAATCCCAGCACGAAGAGGAACGTGGCGAGGAACGCCGCGGCCACGACAAGCCTGCGCTTGTTCGGCTCGGCGTTGATCGGGAGCACCGGCGGGTTGATGATCTTGAGCGTCGCCGAGGTCATCTGCAGGTTTTTCTGGCGCAGGCGGGCCGTGTTGAGGGCCGTGAGGATCGAGAGGTAAGACTGCTCCGAGAAGTTGATCTCGCGGCCTTTGCGCTTAAGCGTCGAACCCACGGGCGAGAAGTGGGTGTACTTGTCGTCGAGTTCGGTCTTGCGCAGTTTCATGACCGCCAGCTCGGCCCGCGATTTCTCGGCGAGCAGTACGGCGGCGAGCCACTCCGCCACGATCGAGTTGGTCGAAAGCCCCTCTTTGGTGTACTGCTGGCTGGCGATGTTGGTCGTTATCTCCTGCAGGTTGCGGGTCTCCTCGGCCAGTTTCCTGCGCAGGTCGCCCGTATTGCTGCGACTGGCCGCTATGCTCGGACGGTCGGAGAGCGTCTCGCCGCTCTCGGTGGGCGCCGGCTGGAAAGCTTCGGCCGCCGAAATGCGCGAGTAGAGACTGCCGATCGTATGGAGCTTCTCGATGAACTGCGCATTGTTGTGGAAGGTCTGCAACCCTTCGAGTTGCTCTTCGATCGACTTGCGCAGTTTCTCGGCGCTCTCGAAGTTGAGCAGGATCTCCTCGTAGCGCAGTTCGTAGTCGCGCGACAGGGCGGCGATATGCTTGGTCTGCTCGTCGTAGTTGATCACCTTGTGCTCGACGTTGTAGTCGCGCAGCGAATCCTCCAGCTCTCGCAGGTTCTTGCCCACGCGGGCCAGTTCGGACTCGAAGTAGGCGATCACGTTGTTCGTCTCGCCGAAGCGCAGGTCCCGGTACTGCCTGACGAATTCGTCGTTGAGGATCACCAGCGTGTTGTAGACGATGTACGGGTCGTCGTTCTCGTAGCTGATTTCGAGCATGTCGCTGCTGGTGACGCGCTTGACCTTGATCTGGCTCAGCGCCTGATAGCTGTAGTAGGGCGGGTTCCAGTGGAACATGCCGTATACGTGGTTGTCGTGGTCGGCCTCCTCAAATCTGCGCAGGTTTTCGAGCGTCTTCTCCTCGGAGGTGCGGTCCACGAGGTCCATGACCTCCTTGGGGGTCCGGTTCAGCAGGTACCGGGAGGTGCGGGCCGTCAGGTACTGGTTGTCGTTGTCCGGATCGAGGTGCGTGAGTCCCTGCGCGTAAAGGCGCATCGAGACGTTCTTGAGCGTGGTCTGCGACAGGATGATGTTGATCAGGTTGTCCATCGCGTTGTTGATGATGTTCCAGTCCTGACGCGTGCCTTCGGTGGTGGTGATGTCGTAGCCCGAAACGATGCCCGTGTAGACGGTCGTCATGGATTTGTAGTTGCGGGGCTGGGCGCCCATTTTGAAGAAGACGGCCAGCGCTACGACTGTCGGAGCGAGGATCAGCCACCACTTGATGCGGTAGAGAAACCGGGCGGTATAAGCGATGTAATTCATGGACTATTCGGTTTTAGGGGCTTGGGGGGCGGTTGCGGGCGCCGGTTTGCTGATGATCGGCGTTCGGGTGAGCACTTCGAGCGTCAGCAGGGCGTTGTTCAGGCTCCGGCGGACCTCTTCATACTCGCGGATGGCCACGTTTTCGATGTTTTTCTGGCGGCTCAGCGTCTGGGCGTCGAGTTTGCCGTTGATGAAGTCGGCTTCGCTCAGGCGGTACTGCGCCTGCGCCGTGACCATGGCTTCGACGGCGCTCCGCAGGACCGAAAGCTGCTGGACGGCCAGCGTGTATTGCTGGATGACCTTGATGCGCTGCTCTTCGAGCCAGCGTTCCGTGTCCAGCTCGACCTGTTCGATGCGCCGTTTCTGCTGCTTGATCTTGTTGCGGCGGTTGAATATCTCGTCGATCGGCAGCGAGAACGACGCTCCGACGTTCCACCAGCTCTGCTCGCGGCCCGTGGTGGTCGTGGTCCAGATCTGGTTGCTGTTGTCCTGATAGTTCTGGTTGTAGATGTCCGACGAGCCGTAATTGTAGTTGGCGTTGATCTTGAAGTAGTGCTGCCAGTTGCGGCGCACGTTCTTCAGTTCGCGCTCTTGTATCTCGACGGCTTTGTTGTAATACTCCACCTGCGGCGTATTGCGTGCGTTTTCGAGCAGCTGGTGCAGCGGCGGCAGTTGCAGGCCGATGTAGTCGTCAGGCGAAAGCTGCAGGTCGCTGTATCCGAATTCGAAGTCGGGGGAGTTGCCCTGTGCCGTCGCGGCGACGGCAGCCAGCAGCAGCCATAGTGTGAAGACCGCTCTTTTCATAGTTGCTGTTTTTATACGTTTTCTTTCTGTATGAACGCCGTGAGTGTGCGCAGAATTATCTTCAGGTCGAACCACGGCGACATTTTGCGGGCGTACTCGATGTCGAGCTGCTTGCGCTGTTCGGGCGAGAGCTTGCCCGCCTGTCCGCGTTTCTCGACCTGCCACAGGCCCGTGAGGCCAGAGGGGCACATGAAACGTTCGATATATTCGTCGCTCGTGAGGCGTTCGGCTTCGTAGAGCGGCAGCGGGCGGTTGCCCACCACCGACATGTCGCCCCGCAGGATGTTGAAGAGCTGCGGCAGCTCGTCGATGCTGTATTTGCGCAGGAAGCGGCCCAGACGGGTGATGCGGGGATCGTTCTCGATCTTCACGAAGGCGTTTTCCTGCTCGGTCTCGACCTTGTGGTGGTGGGTCTCTTCGGCGATCACGAAGTCGTCCGCATACAGCATCCCGTTTTGGGTGTCTTCCAGCAGTCTGCGCATCTCTTCTTCGCCGAGGACCATTTTCCCCGAATCGGCCTCCTGCGGCTGGGCGGCGTACTGGTTCAGTTCGCCCAGCTCTTTGAGCCGCCGGTCGGCGTCGGTGCGCATCGAGCGGAATTTCAGGAAGTCGAAAATCCGGTAGTTGCTGCCGACGCGCTTCGATTTGTAGACCACCGGTCCGGGGCTGTCGAGTTTGATGGCTGCCGCCACGACGATCAGCAGCGGCGAGAGCAGGAGGATCGCCGAGAGCGATGCCGCGATGTCGAAGGCCCGTTTCCAGAGCGGCATGCGGAAAATCTGCACTTCGGGGCTGTTTTGCGCTGCGGGTTTGTGCGTGAAGGCGTAGTCGCCCATGAATTGCAGCGTGCGCAGGAAATCCTTCCGCGGCATGTCTCCCGCAATGGCGCTGTTCACCCCTGCGCGCAGGTATTCGCGGCGTTCCCTTTCGGTCAGTTCCCGCGAGGTGATGAGCACGATGCCCCCGCCCGGCCACGAATTGAGGAGCCGGATATCGGAGAGGTCGGCGGCCGGGTCGCGCTGTTCGTAGAGGATGAACGCATGATCCGTCCTGAGCGACGTCAGCGTGCGCATCGCCGAGCCGATGTCCCCCACGACGTACATCCTGCCTTCGACCATTTCCGAGAAGCGGGCCGTGTGGCTGCCTTTGCCTTTGATGTAGATGACGGGGTATTTCAATCGAGAATCTTTTTAATGCGTATTTTGAGCTCCTGCGGGTTGAACGGTTTGACGATGTAGTCCTCCGCGCCCTCTTCCAGCAGGCGGATGCGTTCCGAGGTGCTGTCCTCGCTCGAAAGCATCACGACCGGGATCTGCTTGAACAATTCGTTGTGTTTGAGGTATTCCAGAAATTCGTCGCCGCGCATTTCGGGCATGCGGATGTCCGAGATGATCAGGTCCGGCATGTGGCCGGCGAGCAGCCGTTTGATGGCGTGCAGCGGATTCTGCACGTAATGGCAGTCGTAATCCGCTTGGAGGTATGCGTAAAGAATTTTGGCGATCTGCTCCTTGTCGTCTACGATCAGTATTTGTTTCTTGTTCATGTCGGTTCGTTCGTTGCCGTGGGTGTGTCGCAGCTATGTCTCTCCGCTTCCGGTGCGTGCCGCAGGGGGCATGCGGGCCGCCTGCGGAGGGTCTGGCCTGAGTTTCGACAGTAAATGTAGTAAATATTCGCTATGAGTCACTTTTTTCCCGTTGCAAATATCGGAAAAATATTTGTCATTATGAACTTTTGAGGTAATTTATAACGCAAAAACGCCCGGATTTCCATGCTCCCGGACTGCGATGATATTAATTTTTTCCGGAAATACTATGGTGTTAATCAAAAAAAATGGTAGTTTTGTGCAATTGTCCGGACTTTCCGCATCCGGACGGTTTTGTTAAACCGATGAAGCGATGGAGTGTAACGAATGCGTAAATTCCGACGACGGCCGTCCCCGGTTACTCGTTGCCGAGGATAATCCGAGTAATTTCAAACTGGTAGAAGTGCTGCTGCGTCGTGATTACGAACTGGTGCATGCATGGGACGGCCGGCAGGCCGTCGATATGTTCGCCGAAGTACACCCCGATCTGGTATTGATGGATATCAACATGCCCGTCATGGACGGTTATGACGCGCTGCGGCTTATCCGCGAGCGTGCTCCCGACATTCCCGTCATCGCACTTACGGCCTATGCTTTCGAAACCGATCGTCAGCGTATGTTTCAGGCCGGATTCAACGAATGCCTTGCCAAGCCGCTGCGTGCGGACGAGCTTCGCAGCCGTATCGCTTCGCTGCTTTCGCGGTAAAAGAGAAAACTATGACCGGTAATCAAGTGATAAAACACTGGACGCTGCTGCTCCTGAGTTGCTGCATTCTGCTGCCCTCGCTGCTTCGGGCCGAGGAGGCCCGCGGACGGGAGAGCATTCTGATCATTTCGTCCTACAATCCCGACACGCGCCGCATGTCGAGTTTCATCACGGAATTCGAGCGTCAGGTCGTGGCGTCGGGCGTGCCGTGCGATATTTACGTCGAGACGCTCGAATGCAAGAGCATCAACGACGCGCCCCTCTGGATTTCGCAGACCGACAACCTGATAACCCGTTATGAATCCAAAGGGGGCCTGCGGGCCATCGTGCTGCTGGGGCAGGAGGCGTGGGCGTCGTTCGTCTCGCTGGGACGCATTCCCAAGGAGGTGATGTGCTTCAGCTGCTTTGTCAGTTCGAACGGCATCGTGTTTCCGCCGCCGTCCGACAGCGCCGATGTCTGGATGCCCCGGTCGATCAACTACATGAATATGGTGGACAGCCTGCACAATGTGGGCGGCCTGCTCAACAAATACGACATCCGCCGCAACATCGAGCTGATCCGCACGCTCTATCCTGAGGTGGAGAACCTCGCGTTTATCTCGGACAACACCTACGGCGGCATCTCGCTGCAGGCGCTCGTGCGTGAGGAGATGGAGAATTATCCCGACCTGAATCTTGTGCTGGTGGACAGCCGCGACGGCGACGAGGCTTCGCATGCGGCCTATGCGTCGCTTTCTCCCCGGTCGGCCGTGATGCTGGGCACGTGGCGCGTGGGCAGCGACGGCGAATACCTCATGCAGCGTTCGCTCAACGATCTGGTGCAGCTCAACCCCCGTCTTCCGGTCTTCTCGATCACCCGCACGGGCATCGGCGACGTGGCTGTGGGCGGCTTCGTGCCCAACTACGAGAACGGGGCCAACGTCATCGCCGCCCAGATCAAGGAGTACTATAAGACCGGCAGCTTGGGCGGTGTGCACTTCCACCTCTCGGACGGCGAATATGTCTTCGACTCGCGCAAGCTCAAGGAGCTGAAGATCGCCGAATACGCCTTGCCGAAGGGCAGCGTTATCGAGGATACGGTGGCTGCCAAACTCTCGAAATATTCGCACTATATCGAGTTGCTCGTGGGCGGAATCGTACTGTTGGTGCTGCTGCTGATCTTCGTGGCGTTCCTGTTCCTGCGTACGCGGCGTCTCAAGCGCACGCTCGAAGAGCGCGAAGGCCAGCTGGTGATCGCCCGCGAGAAAGCCGAGGAGTCCGATATGCTCAAATCGGCCTTTCTGGCCAATATGAGCCATGAGATACGTACTCCGCTGAACGCCATCGTCGGCTTCTCGTCGCTCATGCAGGGCGAGGAACTCTCGCAGGAGGAGCGCGCCGAATACTGCGCCATCGTGGTCAACAATTCCGAAATGCTGTTGACGCTGCTGAACGACATCCTCGATATCTCGTCGCTCGAATGCGGCAAGATCAGGTTCAACTACTCTGCGGAGGAGATCGTGCAGATTTGTCAGCATATCCTCATGACCACGGCCCATACCTGTCAGCCGGGGGTCGAGGGGCGTCTCGAATGCGCCGTCGATTCGTACATGCTCACTACCGACGTCCACCGCCTGTCGCAGATACTTATCAACCTGCTGACCAATGCGGCCAAGTTCACCTCCGAAGGCAGCATCGTACTCGGGGTGGAGATCTGTCCCGAACAAAACGAGGTGCTCTTCTCGGTGACCGACACCGGTCCCGGCATTCCGCTCGACAAGCAGGAGATGATCTTCAACCGCTTCGAGAAACTCGACGGCAACAAGAAGAAGGGTACCGGACTGGGACTGGCCATCTGCCGTCAGATCGCCATGATCTTCGGCGGCCGCATCTGGGTCGATCCGACCTATACGGGCGGCGCCCGCTTTATCTTCGCCCATCCCATCGGACTCCGGCTCCCAGAGGATCGGGAGCACCGTGAGGGGGGAGGAGCCTTCGGGAGACGTCAAAGACCCTCCGTGTAGCCGATGACGGCAGTCTGGTTCGAACCCGTCGGTAAGCCGTCAAAAGGGCCGCGGCGGCAGTCGCTTCCGCCCGAAATGTAATCTGAAAGGACCCCCGGCGGGTCCTTTTTTTTGTCGCCGGAGGTGCGGCCGAAGTTCCGCCGCGGCCGGAATGTGCCCGGCAGGGCCTCTGCGCAGGGATTTTCGGGCCGCTCTCCGGGTCGGGCGTTGTGGAATTATTCCACAGCCGTGTGGAATAATTCTACACAATTTTGCATATCTTTGAGCCGCATTTGGACGGTATTTTGCTGCTAATAAATGTTTTAAACATACGGGTGCATCTTGGCGCAAGGATTGAACGATTGCTCTGTACCCTCATTTTATAAACACTCTATGAAATTTGATAAGTTGAAACCCGATTTGCAGAACCTGAATCTGGCCGGCGTGAAGAAGGCAGCTTCGCGTGCGGCCCGTGTCCGTGTGAAGCTGAGCCGCAGGCAGTGGATTGCGATAGCCTGCGCCGCGATCGTCGCGGGCGTACTGCTTGTGGTGCTGCTCCGGCCGCGGCCTGCATCGGTCACGCTTCCGGTCGTGGCCGTCGAACCCGTTGAGACGGAAGACGTCAATATTTACGGCGATTACGTGGGCCGCATCCGCGCCCAGCAGTTCGTCGAAATCCGCGCCCGCGTCGAGGGCTACCTCGAAAAGATGCTCTTCGCCGAAGGCACCTATATTAAAAAAGGCCAGACGCTTTTCGTGATCGACCCGCTCGTCTACCGGGCGCGCGTGGACAAGGCCAAGGCGCAGCTCAACAAGGCGCGCGCGCAGGCCCTCAAGGCCAAGCGCGACCTCGACCGTATCCGTCCGCTCTACCAGCAGAGCGCGGCCAGCCAGCTCGAACTGGACAACGCCATCGCTTCGTACGAGAGCGCCGCGGCCGACGTGGTGGTGGGCGAGGCCGACCTCACGCAGGCCGAAATGACGCTGGGCTATACCAATGTCAAGTCGCCCATCGCGGGGTATATCTCCGAGCGCAACGCCGACATCGGAACGCTCGTGGGACCGAACGGCAAATCGCTGCTGGCGACGGTGGTGAAGAGCGATACGGTGCGCGTCGATTTCAGCATGACGGCGCTGGACTACCTGCGCAGCAAAGCCCGCAACGTCAATCTCGGACACCGCGATACGGCCCGTAAATGGGACCCCTACATCACCGTGACGCTGGCCGACGGCTCCGAATACCCCTACCGGGGACTGGTCGATTTCGCCGATCCGCAGGTCGATCCCCAGACGGGTACCTTCTCCGTCCGTGCCGAGATGTCCAATCCCGACCATATCCTGTTGCCGGGCCAGTTCACCAAGGTGCGGCTGCTGCTCGACGTGCGTGAGGACGCCGTGGTCGTGCCGTCGAAGGCCGTGGTGATCGAGAAGGGCGGGGCCTACATCTTCGTGGTGCGTCCCGACAGCATCGTCGAGAAGCGTTTCATCGAAACGGGACCCGAAATCGGACAGAACATCGTCGTCGAGCGCGGACTGGTGTCGGGCGAAGACATTGTCGTGGAGGGATACCACAAGCTCCAGCACGGCATGAAAGTCGAACCGGTCGTTACGCGGCGCGAGGAGGAGACCGAAAATCAGCAGTAACCTATGAAAGCGGACTTTTTTATCGACAGGCCCGTCTTTTCGACGGTGCTGTCCATCATCATCGTGATCGTCGGCGGCATCGGCCTCGCCCTGCTGCCCGTCGATCAGTACCCCCAGATCGTGCCGCCTGTGGTCCGCATCTCGGCCTCCTATCCGGGCGCCGACGCGCAGACCGTGACGCAGGCCGTGGCCACGCCCATCGAGCAGGAGCTGAACGGCACGCCCGGCATGATCTACATGGAGTCGTCAAGCTCCAATTCGGGCGGTTTTTCCGCCACGGTGACCTTCGATATCTCGACCGATCCCGATCTGGCGGCCGTGGACATCCAGAACCGCCTGAAGAAGGCCGAAGCGCGTCTTCCGGCCGAGGTGGTGCAGAACGGCATCTCGGTCGAGAAGCAGGCGGCCAGCAAGCTGATGACCATCACGCTGCTGTCATCTGACCCCAAGTTCGACGAAATCTACCTGAGCAACTACGCCACGCTCAACGTGCTGGACATGCTGCGCCGCGTGCCCGGCGTGGGCAGCGTCTCGAACGTCGGCAGCCGCTATTACGCCATGCAGATATGGGTCATGCCCGACAAGCTGGCCGACCTCGGCCTGACGGTCAAGGATTTGCAGAACGCGCTCAAGGACCAGAACCGCGAATCGGCGGCCGGTGTGCTGGGGCAGGCTCCCATGAACGGCATCGACGTGACGATTCCGATCACGGCGCAGGGCCGCCTGTCATCGGTCAGCGAATTCGAGGATATCGTCGTGCGGGCCAATCCCGACGGTTCGATCATCCGTCTGAAGGACGTGGCGCGCATTTCGCTCGAAGCCTCCTCCTACAGCACCGAGAGCGGTATCAACGGCGGGAACGCCGCCGTCTTGAATATCAACATGCTTCCCGGCGCCAACGCCATGGAGGTCGCCGGTTCGGTCAAGAAGGTCATGGAGGAGATCCGTGCGAATTTCCCGGAGGGAATCAGCTATGAGATTCCGTTCGACATGACCACCTACATTTCCGAGTCGATCCACCACGTCTACCGGACGCTTTTCGAAGCGCTGCTGCTGGTGATTCTGGTGGTCTTCCTCTCGCTGCAGAGCTGGCGCGCGACGCTCATCCCGATCGTGGCGGTCCCCATTTCGCTGATCGGCACCTTCGGCGTGATGCTCGTCTTCGGCTTCTCGCTCAACATGCTGACGCTGCTGGGACTGATTCTCGCCATCGGCATCGTGGTGGACGACGCCATCGTGGTGGTCGAGAACGTGGACCGCATCATGAACGAGGAGCATCTTTCGCCTTACGAAGCGACGAAGAAGGCGATGGGCAGCCTGAGCGGCGCACTGATCGCCATGTCGCTCGTGTTGTGCGCCGTCTTCGTGCCGGTGAGCTTCCTGGCCGGCATCACGGGGCAGCTCTACCGGCAGTTCACCATTACGATCGCCGTGTCGGTCATTATCTCCACCGTCGTGGCGCTGACGCTCAGTCCGGTGATGTGCGCCTACTTCCTGCGCCCCGACAACGGACGCCGCAAACCCAAGCTGTTCCGGCGTATCAACTACTGGCTGCGGCGCGGCAATACGGTCTACCAGCGGGGAATCCGCGGCAGCCTGCGCCATTCGCGGCGGATGCTGGCGGCCTTCGGCATCCTGCTCGTCGGCATCTGGCTGATGAACCGTCTGGTGCCCCAGAGCTTCATGCCGCAGGAGGATCAGGGCTATTTCACCGTGGAGCTGGAGCTGCCCGAAGGGGCGACTATCGAGCGTACGCGCGAGGTGACCGACCGGGCCGTCGAGTTTCTGATGAACGATCCCGACGTGGAGTACGTGCTCAACGTGACGGGTTCGAGTCCCCGCGTGGGCACCAATCAGGCGCGCAGCCAGCTGACCGTGATCCTCAAACCGTGGGGCGACCGCGATTCGGACGGCCTGAGCGAGGTGATGCAGCGCGTGCGCGCCGAGATGTCGCGCTATCCCGAGAGCAAGGTCTACCTAAGTTCGCCCGCCGTCATCCCGGGTCTGGGTACTTCGGGCGGCTTCGAGATGGTGCTCGAAGCGCGCGGCGACCGCACCTATACCGACTTGCAGCAGGCCGTCGACACGCTGATGTATTACGCTGAGCGGCGTCCCGAACTGGCGGGGTTGTCGTCGTCGATGCAGAGCGACATTCCGCAGCTCTACTACGACGTCGACCGCGACAAGGCGCAACTGCTGGGCGTGTCGATGTCCGATGTCTTCTCGACGCTCAAAACCTTCACAGGTTCGGTCTATGTCAACGACTTCAACATGTTCAACCGTATCTACCGCGTCTACGTTCAGGCCGAGGCGCCCTACCGTGCGCACCAGAGCAATCTCGACCTCTTCCATGTGCGCGGCAACGGCGGTGCGATGATCCCCGTCACGGCCCTCGGTACGACGCACTACACGACCGGTCCCGGTACGATCCGCCGCTTCAACATGTTCAATGCCGCGACCATCTCGGGCGAGGCGGCGCACGGTTACAGTTCGGGACAGGCGATGGAGGCGCTCGAACAGATCGTGCGCGAGCATCTGCCGGCCAATATCGGCGTCGAGTGGAGCGGCCTGTCGTATCAGGAGAAACACGCCAGCGGCCAGACGGGGCTGGTGCTGGCGCTGGCGCTGCTCTTCGTCTTCCTGTTCCTCGCCGCGCAGTACGAAAGCTGGTCGGTGCCGGTGGCGGTGATCCTGTCGCTGCCGATCGCGGGACTGGGCGCCTATGTGGGCAACTGGCTCTGCGGACTGGAAAACAATATCTATTTCCAGATCGGACTGGTGATGCTGGTGGGTCTGGTGGCCAAGAACGCCATCCTGATCGTCGAGTTCGCCAAGGAGGAGGTCGACCGCGGCGGCGATCTGGTGCAGTCGGCGCTGCACGCCGCGCGGCTGCGTTTCCGCCCGATCGTGATGACATCGCTGGCCTTCATCCTGGGTATGCTGCCGCTGGTCTTCGCTTCGGGGCCCGGATCGGCGAGCCGCCAGGGAATCGGTACGGGTGTCTTCTTCGGTATGCTGGTGGCGATCTCCGTGGGTATCGTCTTCGTCCCCTTCTTCTTCGTGTGGGTCTACCGCATCAAGGATAAATTCAAACGCGTGAGCCATGAAAAGAGATAAGATCGTTTACGGGGCGCTGCTGTGCGGCGTCGTACTGCTCTGCAATTCCTGTATGCTGGGGCGCCGTCAGATCAAGAGCCCCGAACTGGAACTGCCGGCTACGGTCGTGGCCGGTGCGACCGATTCGCTGACGATGGCCGACATGGCGTGGTGGAACGTCTACTCCGATTCGACGCTCACGGCGCTGATCGAACGCACGCTCGAACGCAATAAGGACATGCTGGCCGCTTCGGCCCGCGTGCGCCGGATGCGTGCGCTCGGCCGCGTGGCGCGCGCCGACCAGTTGCCGTCGGTATCGGGGCAGCTGGCGGCCGATACCGAGCACAACGATTACGACGGAGAGGCAGCGAAGAATGACCCCGAATTCGACGCCAAGGTCTCGTTGGCGTGGGAGCTCGATCTGTGGGGCAATCTACGCTGGGCCAACCGGAAGGCCGTGGCCGAGTACCTGGCTACGGTCGATGCGCAGCGCGCGTTGCAGATGACGCTCGTGGCCGAAGTGGCGACCGCCTATTATGAATTGGTGGCGCTCGATCAGGAGTTGAGCATCGTGCGGCGCACGCTTCAAACCCGCAAGGAGGGGGTGCGGCAGGCGCGCCTGCGTTTCGAGGGCGGACTGACCTCCGAGACGGCGTTGCAACAGGCGAAGGTGGAGTTGGCCAGTACGGCCACGCTCATTCCCGGACTCGAAAGTCGCATCGCGCTCAAAGAGCACCAGATCGCCCTGCTGGCAGGTGCCTATCCCACGCTGCGCATCGACCGGCAGACGATGGAGATGCATGCACGGCTGCCCGAACGGTTGAAGGTGGGGCTGCCTTCGGAGCTGTTGAAGCGGCGTCCCGACCTGCGGCAGAGCGAACAGACGCTGCGTGCGGCCGAAGCGGCGATGGGGATGGCATCCGCCGACCGCTTCCCGCGCATCACCTTCTCGCTGACGGGCGGTTGGGAGAACGACGACCTCAAAGGGCTCTTTTCGTCGCCCTTCTCCTACGTGAACGGGTCGCTCGTGTCGCCGCTCTTCTCGTTCGGCAAGAAAAAGGCGAAATACAAGGCCGCGCTGGCCGCCTGCGATGAGGCGCGGCTCAATTATGAACAGAAGGTGTTGGAAGCTTTCCGCGAGGTCAACGATGCGGTGGTGACCTACCGCAATGTTCGTACGGCGGCAGCGCTGAAACGCGATTTGCAGCAGGCGGCGCAGAAGTACGTGGAGCTGGCGCAGCTGCAATATTTCAACGGCGTAATCAACTACCTCGACGTGCTGGATGCCCAGCGCAAGTACTTCGACGCGCAGATCGGACTGAGCAACGCCGTGCGCGACGAACACCTGGCGATGGTCGACCTCTACAAGGCGCTCGGCGGCGGCTGGGGCGTCGAACGAGAGTAGTTCCGGCCGATACGGATTGCCTGTCACCTGTCCGCCGAAGCGCTGCCGGCGGGCAGTGTTATTTCGTGACGGTGTTCACGAGCGGCCGGCCGTCGAAAAAATCCTTGATATTTTGCAGCGTAGTCTCGGTGATGTTGTGCATCGCCTCGGCCGTGAAGAAGGCCTGGTGCGACGTGACGATCACATTGGGGAAGAGCAGCAGCCGCGCCAGCGTGTCGTCGTCGATGATCGAGTCCGACCGGTCTTCGTAGAAGTAGTCGCCTTCCTCCTCGTAGACGTCCAGCCCCGCCGCGCCGACCTGCTTGCTTTTGAGCGCTTCGATCAGCGCTTCGGTCTGGATAAGCTGTCCGCGGCCGGTGTTGACGATCATCACGCCGCGTTTCATGCGGGCGATCGAGGTCTCGTTGACGAGGTGCTTCGTCTCGTTGGTGAGCGGGCAGTGGAGCGTGATGATGTCCGAACGGCGATAGAGTTCGTCGAGCGAGACGTAGGCGATGCCCGTCTCGCGGGCGAAAACGCCGTCGGGGTAGGGGTCGTAGGCCAGAACTTCCATGCCGAATCCGAGCAGGATGCGGATGACGATGCGGGCGATCTTGCCCGTGCCGATCACCCCGACGGTCTTGCCGTTCATATCGAATCCCATGAGTCCTTGCAGCGAGAAGTTGCCGTCGCGCGTGCGCCAGCTTGCGCGCGGGATCTTGCGGTTGAGCGAGAGCATCATCGCCACCGTGTACTCCGCGACGGCATGGGGCGAATAGGCGGGTACGCGCACGACGGGGATGTTGAAGGTCCGCGCGGCTTCCAGGTCGACGTTGTTGTAACCGGCACAGCGCAGCGCCAGCAGTCGCACGCCGTTGCGTGCCAGTTCGCGCATCACTTCGGCGTCGGCCGTATCGTTGACGAAGATACACGCCGCCTGC
>OJQI01000398.1_pt1 | contig 24101 bp, 24 predicted proteins | sample 1598711 | NCBI WGS metagenome assembly OJQI01 (sample SAMN03922505, study PRJEB24848) | human gut metagenome | isolation source: stool sample | host: Homo sapiens | place: Germany | collected 2011-11 | reverse complement strand
GTCTGTGCGAGCTGTTCACCGAGCTCGGCGCGGATCAGATAGTCAGCGGCGGACAGACGATGAACCCGAGCACAGACGATTTGCTCAAGGCGGTTCTCGCGACCCCCGCAGAGCATGTCTATATTCTCCCCAACAACAAAAATATTATCATGGCGGCGGAGCAGGTCGATCCCCTGACAGACCGCGACGTGCGCGTGTTGCACACAAAGACCATTCCGCAGGGCATCGCCGCGCTGCTCAACGTTGACGACACACTCTCCGCAGAGGAAAATCATCTCGCGATGATGAAAGCCGCCGAGAAGATTTCAACCGGCCTTGTCACCTTTGCCGCGCGCGACAGCTCGATAGACGGCCAGTCCGTCAAAGAGGGTCAGATTCTCGGCATGGAAAACGGCAAGATAACCACCGTCGAGTCGAATGTCATTCAGGCGGCATACAAGGTCACAAAGCACCTGTTCAAGCGCGGAACTTCCTCGCTTGTCACGCTGATCTACGGCAACGGCACCACCGAAGAGGAAGCCGAGGAGCTCGCCTCCCTGCTGACCGCAAAGTTCGGCTCGGATATCGAGGGCTCTGTTATAAATGGCGGTCAGCCCGTCTATTATTTCATAATTTCGGTCGAATAAGATGAAGCTCGATACTGATATAAAATACTTAAAGGGCGTTGGCGAGAGGCGCGCCGCGATGCTGTCGCGGCTTGGCGTCTCTGATGTCAACGCCCTCGTGCGTCTCTATCCGCGCGTCTACGAGGACTGGAGCAGGATAAAAAGCATAAACGAGGCGCAGATAGGCGAGATATGCTGTATAAAAGGCATTGTGGGTTCACCTGTGCGCAAGAATCTCATTCGTAAAGGCTTGACACTTTACAAGACGGAGATCACCGACGGCAGCGGAATAATGGGCATCACCATTTTTAACAGCCGTTTTGCGGCGGAAAAGCTCACCGAGGGCGACGAATTTCTGTTCTTCGGTCGAGTCGGCGGCAACCTTTACCGCAAGGAGATGAACTCGCCGGAAATAGAACCAGCCGAGGGTGCGGACAGAATAAGACCGATTTATCCTCAGACGCACGGGCTCAATTCAAAGATAATAGAGAAGCTCGTCCGCACGGCGCTTACTGAGTGCCGGGACGAGCTTGTTGACCCGATTCCGCTCTGGCTGCGCGAAAAATACTGTCTGATGAATCTGCCGGACTCGCTTTGGAACATTCATTTTCCGAAGAGCCCCGATTATCTCGAAGAGGCGCGGCGCAGGCTGATATTCGAAGAGCTGCTGATATTACAGCTCGGGCTTGAAAAAATGCGCTCGCAGACTCAGAATAACGCGGGCGCGATAATAGAGCGCGATTTCAGCGACGAATATTTTTCGCATCTCCCCTTCTCCCCGACCGGCGCACAGCGCAGAGCGGTAAAAGAGGCCATGCGGGACATGATGAGCGGCAGGCAGATGAACCGACTGCTTCAGGGCGATGTCGGCTCGGGCAAGACTGCGGTCGCCGCCGCGCTCGTCTATTCGGCGGCTAAGAATTCTATGCAGTCGGCTCTCATGGCACCCACGGAGGTGCTCGCCGAACAGCACTATAAAACTTTTCTGAGGCTCTTCGAGGGCTGCGGAATAAATGTCGAACTGCTCACAGGTTCGGACACAGCTGCGCAGAAAAGGCGAAAAAAAGAAGCCCTCAAAGCGGGCAAAATCGACCTGCTCATCGGCACTCACGCAATAATCCAGTCGGATGTTGAGTTCAAGTTCCTCGCGCTCGTCATAACCGACGAGCAGCACCGTTTCGGCGTCGAGCAAAGAAACGCACTCGGCGAAAAGGGCGAGAATCCGCATCTCTATGTCATGTCGGCAACGCCCATTCCGCGCACGCTGGCGCTGATAATCTACGGCGAACTGGACATATCAATTCTCGACGAGCTGCCGCCCGGCAGGCAGAAAATCGAGACTTACGCCGTCACCTCGGAGCTGCGGCAAAGAGCATATAACTATGTTAAAAAACACCTCGACGCGGGGCGGCAGGGATATATAATCTGCCCGCTCGTTGACGAGGGCGAGAGCGACACGGAACTCGCCTCCGCCGTGAAATACGCCGACGAACTGCAGCGCGGCGATTTTCGCGGCTACACGGTCGGGCTGATGCACGGCAAGATGAAAAGCGCGGACAAGAAAAAAGTTATGGAGTCGTTCTCAAATGGCGAAACACAGCTGCTCGTCTCGACGACGGTCATCGAAGTCGGCGTTGACGTGCCGAACGCCGTGATTATGGTTATTGAAAACGCCGAGCGCTTCGGGCTTTCTCAGCTGCATCAGCTTAGAGGGAGAATCGGGCGTGGGCAATATAAATCCACCTGCATCCTCATCACGGACGCCAAAAACGACACGGCGCAGCGGCGCATGAAGGTCATGGAGACGACGACAGACGGATTCAAAATAGCGGACGAAGACCTCAAGCTGCGCGGTCCGGGCGAATTTTTCGGCTCGCGCCAGCACGGACTGCCTGAGATGAAGATAGCCGATATGCTCGAAGACAGAAGCACGCTCGAAGAGACGCAGAGAGCGGCAAAGGAGATCGTGGCGCGCGACCCGGGGCTTTCATCGCCCGAGAGCACGGCTCTGAAAAACGAGATCCAGCGGCTTTTCGACGCAGTCGGAAGCGCAGGAATGAATTGAAAAATCCGTATTGTACCAAGCAAGTGTTTATAAACAGTTTCAGTCCCGACAGTGATATCTTTTGTATATATAATTATTTGTTTATCACTCGAGTTGTAGAAAAGTAAAAGTAAGTGACCGGCTGATTTTTATAATCAGGCTTCCCATAGCCGCGCCGCAGTGCTCGATAAGCCAACGGCGGAGACGAGCGAGGGAACGACTTGCGAAGCAAGACGCACGAGCACGCATTCGTTCAAGCTCCGGCGCGTTTGCGTGCGAATGTGCCGAGCAACTGATTGGGAGCCGCAAGCTATGTACTGCGGCGCGGCGTTGCGGGGGGGTACAGGGGGATTCCCCCTGTTTTGCTTTTCTTTTGCAGGCGTTTTCTTTTTCAAATAAAAAGAAAATGCCGAAACGCGGGTAGTATACATCCTTTGATTAGAGTGCGTAGCGAAGGTAGAAGCTAATTATCAATAAATTACAATTGCTATAACCCTGTATCGGCTGCGCCGATAGCGGACAGCCGCAAGGGCTGTCCCTACGGTCGGTAAAATCAGAGATTCCGTGCCGCTATCGCGGCAGCGGTGCGTCGAGGTCGCCGCACCCTACAAGTTACACGCCGCTAAAATTGCGCGGAGTTCGCGGGCGGATATTATCCGCCCCTGCACGATTGTGACGATTTGTAATATTGTGATGGTCGTTTATCATCAGCATTTACATCTGCAAATCCCAATTGCCAATCACACACCACAACACAAAACAACGCTGCCCATGTATTTCAATGGACAGCGTTCTTTTATTTGAGAATTCTGCAAATCGGGAATCCGATTTGGTATGGACTTTACACTCCCGAATAAGCGGAGAAGCCGCCGTCGACGGGGAGAATAACGCCGGTTATGAAGCCGGACTGGCTCTCGTCGCAGAGGAACAGCAGAGCACCCGTCAAATCCTCGGGCACGCCGAAGCGACGCAGGGGAGTGTGGGTGATTATCTTGTTCGAGCGCGCGGTGAGCGAGCCGTCCTCGTTGAAGAGCAGAGTCTTGTTCTGATTCGTCGAGAAGAAGCCGGGAGCTATCGCGTTGACTCTGATGCCGACATCGGCAAAATGAACCGCCATGAACTGGGTGAAGTTCGAGACAGCCGCCTTCGCCGCAGAATATGCGGGGATTCTCGTGAGCGGTCTGTAGGCGTTCATGGAGGAGATGTTGAGAATCGTCGCATTCTCCTTGCCTATCATGTCCTTTGCGAAGCACTGCGTGGTGAGCAGCGTGCCGAGGAAGTTAAGATTGAAAACAAACTCAATGCCCTTGGGGTCGAGGTCGAAGAAAGTCTTGACTCCCTCTGCCTTGTGGGCTATGTCCTCAAGCTCGAGCGTGTCTTTGGTCGTCGTGCCGAGCGGAGAGTTGCCGCCCGCACCGTTGACGAGGATATCACATGAGCCGAGCGCTGCGTTTATCTTCTCGCGCGCCGCCTCAAGGCTCTCGCTCTCGAGCACGTTGCAGCCGACTGCAAGAGCTTCGCCGCCCGCCGCTTTAATCTCGTCCGCGACCTTCTGAGCCGCCTCTTCGCGCAGGTCGAGTATCGCGACCTTTACTCCCTGAGCCGCAAGATCCTTTGCAAATCCGCTGCAGAGAACTCCGCCGCCGCCGGTTATGACCGCAACGCGGCCGTTAAGATTTTCGTGTACCATGGTTATCTTCCTTCCCTTTCGGACTTTGAAACAGCTTCCCAGAGTCCGTTTATATATGCCGCTCCGAGCGCGCGGTCGTACAGACCGTAGCCGGGACGGGCTTTTTCGCCCCACAGCATTCTGCCGTGATCTGGGCGGATATAGCCATCAAATCCACTCTCATAGAGAGCCTTGACTATCTCGTACATGTCGAGCGAGCCATCCGAGGACAGGTGGGAGGTCTCGTTGAACCAGCCGTCGCGTCTGAGGACGTTTCTCAGATGCGCGAAATATATCCTGTCGCCGAATTTCCTTATCATCGCAGGCAGGTCGTTGTCTTTCGATGCGCCGAGCGAGCCGGTGCAGAAGGTGATGCCGTTTATGTCGCTGTCAACGAGCGAGAGCAGGCGTTCGAGATCTGCGGTGTTCTTGATTATCCTCGGCAGACCGAAGATGCCCCATGGCGGATCGTCCGGATGAATAGCCATTTTGATTCCGCAGTCCTCACAGACGGGAGCTATGCGGCGCAGGAAGTGGCGGAGATTCTCAACGAGATCGTCCTCGGTCACGCCCTTGTACTTTTGGAACAGCTCCTTTATCTCGCCCATGCGCTCGGTTTCCCAGCCGGGCATCGCGTAGCCGTTTGAGTTCTCGTCGATCTCGCGGAACATATCCTCGGGGCTCTTGCCCTCGATCTGCGCGCCGTTATATGACAGGCAGGTCGCGCCGTTACCCATATCCATGGCGAGGTCGGTGCGCGTCCAGTCGAAAACTGGCATGAAGTTGTAGCATATCACCCTGACGCCCGCCTTGCCGAGATTGCGGATGGATTCGATATAGTTGTCGATATATTTGTCTGCGTTTTCGTTGCCGAGCTTGATATCCTCATGGACGTTGACGCTCTCGATGCACTCCATCGTAAGACCTGCCGCCTCGATCTCGTGCTTCATGTCCATGACCATATCGAGCGGCCACACTTCGCCTGCGGGCAGGGTGTGCAGCGCGGGGACAATGCCCTTGACGCCGGGGATCTGCCTTATCTGTTCGAGCGATACCGTGTCCTTGGTGTCGCCGAACCAGCGAAAAGTCATCTGCATTTCAATCTTCCCTTTCTTTTTTATAACTCTATGCGTTCGCCTGTTTCAGCACTCTTGTATACGGCGAGCAGGAGCTCGATCGCCTTGCCGCCCTCGTCTGAATCTATTGCAAACGGGCGGTTATTTCTGACCGCGTCGTAGAAATCGCGTATCAGTGCGCTGTGTCCGCTGCCCCAGCAGAGCTTGCCGTGGTTGTTGAACTTGTCCGCAGCGAGCACCGGGGTGAGCTTTCCGTCCCTGAGTTCAAACACGCTGTCGCCCTCGATGCGAACCGAACGGTCGGCGAAGTTTGCTTCGAGCATTATTGGCGAGGTGACGGCGTTTGCGGTCGTTGCGAAGAACACTCCGCGAAAGCCCTGCGAAAATTCGGCAAATACGCTCACCGTGTCCTCAACTTCTATTATGCCCTTGAGATGGTCGTTTGAAGCATGTGCGGTCACGGCTTTTACATTTCCGCCGAGCATATTCATCAGATCGAGCGTGTGCAGAGCCTGATTTATCAGCACTCCGCCGCCCTCGGTCGCTTTTTTGCCGCGCCAGTCGCCGCTCGCGTAATAGTCCGCGTCGCGCTTCCAGGTGACAAAAGCCCTCATGCCGATAAGCTCGCCGTATGTTTTTGAATCAATGATATTTTTGAGATACTGCACCGAGCGGTTATATCTGTTCTGAAAACAGACTCCGAACTGCCGCCCCGTCCTGCGCTGACATTCGCGCAGCTCATTGAGCTGGTTTTCCGTCATGGCGCACGGCTTCTCGCACAGCACATCGACTCCGCGCTCCATCGCGTAGACCGCCATCGGAACATGGAGATAGTGCGGGGTGCAGATATGTAAAACATCCGGCTTCTCGCCCGCGAGCATGTCTTCAAGGCTCGTATATGCCTTCGCGCCGCACTGCTTTGCCGCCGCCTCGGCGCGCTCGGGAATGCAGTCCGCAACGCTGATTATCCGGGCATCCGGTATTTCGCGGATAGCCCCGATGTGGGTGCGGCTTATTCCGCCGCAGCCCACGATAGATATCTTCATATTCTACCTCTGTTTTCTTTCGATTATGAGCCGTAGGTCGAGGACATATCCTCAACGACAACTTCCTTCACGGGCTCTTTCTTGCCGGAAGACGAGGCAATTTTCTTCTGGAGTTCGGCATAGAACAGATCCTCGTCTATCGGGAGGGTAACTTTCTTGCCGAGCCATGAGGACAGGTGCGCCGCGTTCGAGATAGTCAGACCGTTGATGCCCTCTTCGCCGCGCGCGATGAGCGGAGTGCCGTGCAGGATGTGCGCCGCAAATGCGTTTGTAACTGCGACATGCTGCTCGGTGTCCGTGTCGACGTAGTCGATATCCTCCCAGTGACCGTTGGGCTTCGCGAAGCCCTCTTCAGCTGTTTTGCTGAACTCGGTCATGGACTGGTCGAGGACATAGGCTCTTATCCTGTCGTTCTCGCAGACTATCTTTGCGCGGTCGAGCGTTATTTCAAGTCTGTTCGTGCCGGGTGCGTCGCCGGTCGTCGTGATGAACACGCCGGTCGCGCCGTTGGGATATTCGGCGTATATGGTCACATCGTCCTCAACTTCAATGTTGTGCCACTTGCCGATGGAGCACTGCGCCTGAATGGATGCGGGCATGCCGGTTATCCACTGCCACAGGTCGAGCTGATGCGGGCACTGGTTGAGCAGGACGCCGCCGCCCTCGCCGCTCCAGGTTGCGCGCCATCCGCCGGAATTATAATATGCCTGCGTGCGGTACCAGTCGGTGATGAGCCAGTTGAAGCGGTGCAGCTCGCCGTATTCGCCGCTCTGCACGACTTCGCGCAGCTTGATATACATGGGATTTGTCCTCTGATTGAACATCAGCGCGAACACTTTGTCGCTCTTTGAGGCGACTTCGTTCATTTCGCGAACCTGCTTTGTATAGACACCTGCGGGCTTTTCGCTGAGCACATGGACGCCGTGAGTCAGACCGTATTCGACTATCGGCGGGTGAGAATAGTGCGGCGTTGCAACTATAACAGCGTCGACCTCGCCCGAGTCAATGAGGGCTTCGGCGGAGTCAAAGCATTTTATCTCGCAGCTTCTGTCATGGCATTTCTTCTCGGCACGCTCAAGCTTTGCGGGATCGATATCGGCTATCGCTGTAAGAACCATCTCGGGGATGAGTCCGTCGAGATAATAGCCGAGGTGAGCGGAACCCATGTTGCCAACGCCGATTATGCCGTAGCGCAGGGTCTTGACTCTTGCGACAACTTCCTTTATGCCGTTCACTGCGGCGGCAAAGGAAGCGTTATTGTCGGGATAAGTGAACTTATCCATCTTTATTGAAAGGCTGTCGTCGCGCTCAATGGTCTTGAGTGCATCAAACACCTTGAGGTGCGGCTCGACGGAGAGGAATCTCTCGCCCTCTTTTTTGTTGAAGCGGCGGATGAGCTCGTCAAAATGAGCGTCACCCTGACCTGCGGGGACAACAGTCTCCTCGGCGCCTATCGCGTCTTTTACATGCATATAGGTGATGTAGGGCTCGAGCAAATCGTATGCGGGGAGAATTTCAACGCCGTTGAGAATATAGTTCGCGGGGTCGAAAATTCCGCCGATGACATCGCCGAGCTCCTTGTGGAGATCGAGGCATCTCTCGGGGATATCACCGTAAATACCGCGCTCGTTCTCATGGCAGCAGAGGACTCCACGCTCCTTTGAATATTCAGCCATGGCTCTGACTCTGCGCATGACCTCCGGGCGGTACTCTTCGTAGCTCTCGCCCTTTGTGAAATAGAAGCTGAACAGGCGGATATACTTCGCTTCGAGTATCTTCGCCACTTCAACTGTGTTCTTGAAGCCCTCGAAATGGGGCTCAAAATCGTCGGTTATCTCGATCTTTCCATAGTAAGAGCCTATGGAAGAGACCTTCATGCCGTTTGCGTCAAGCTTTTCCTTGAGTGCCTTTGCCTCGTCAACGGTGAACTCGGAGATGTTCTTGCCATCGACGCCGCGCAGTTCCATGTGCGTCACGCCGTTTGCCTTGCAGGCGGCTATCTGACCGTCGATGCTGTCGGCGGCTTCGTCGGAAAAGGCGGAGTAGAGAAATCTTGCCATCTTTGCACGACCTTTCTTGTTGTGCCCTATAAAAAGCAGCACTTGATTTACAGTCTTATTTTATACATTATTTACTCCTATTTCAAGCCCGAAGAAGTAGGATTTACAAATATTTAACCGTTAAATAAAGAACAAACAGCCGACAGCGAAACATATGGCCGTCGGCTGTTGCATTTTTCTCTTATGAGCGTTTGCGCCGCCTCGAAATAACTCCCGCGGGCAGGGCAAACAGGAGCGGGATAACCGCCGCAAATGAGGCCGAACCGGTCTGCGGGGTCAGGGGCTCTTTCGAGCTGCCCGAACCGCCGTTCGATGCAGCGGGTCTTGCCTGAGTGCCTATGGGAGTGAGCGTCTTTGCGTTTACGTCATTTTGTAAAAACTGCGGATATTTTTCATTCGACCAGACATCTGTTACAGAGTCCGAATAGAAGAACAGGTTGTACATCTCCTTGTGTCCGTCGTGTATCTTGCAGTGGAGCATATCCTTTATGAACCACGTGTTCTCGGGCATGAGGCAGGTCGATGCGTCTATCACGCCGTCCTTCGAGAGGTGGTCGTGAACGTCCGCCTCATTCTTCTGAACATAGCCGTCGGGGAGAGCGGAGCCGAGGTCTGCCACAGTTGCGCCGACGGAGGCGTATTTCGTGTCAACAGTCGCGTCGCTGTTTGACATATAGGACTCGACGAGCGGCGTGCGCTGCTTGTTGTAGCCCGCGACTATCATTATTTTCACGCCGTTGTTCTTAGCTCTGTTCAGTATCTCGCCCGCCTTGCACTGGACATTGTAGTGATATTCGTCGAGGCGGGAGATGAGCTTCTTTGATGTGTTCTCGTTGAAAGTCATTTTCTTCGCCTGCTCGTATTCGTCGTCCGTCACGAAGCTCCATATTCCGGGCATCGAGCCGAACACGGGGTACATGAGCTCTTCAAACACCCTGTCCGTCAGATTTTCGAGCAGCTTATCCGCAACGCCGACGAGGGCTTTGAAAACACCCGCGTAGTTCAGCATATCAAGCACTATGCAGAGCAGGTCGGACTGCCACGGCTCGTCTGTCGGCAGCTGCGAGGCGTAACGGACGAGGGCTTCTGGGTCAATGACGATTTTCTTTGTGAACAGGTCGCCAGCCACCTGCGTGCCGAGTATGGGGCAGCACTGGAAGATGCAGGCGTCTATGCCGTCGGTGCCGTATTTGTAGAAATACGCCATGGTCATAACGCCGCCCATGGACGAGGCACGAAGAAGCACGGTGTCATGTCCAGTCAGCTTCTTTACACAGGCGATGTACTCGTGCAGCTTGTCCGCGACCGTGAGCGGATCTTCGCGGAAATCGTAGGCGAAATAGTAGCTCTTGTCAACGCCGTGGTCGGGGTTGTCGGGCAGCTTGGCGTCCGAGGTCACGCGGTCTGTGGAGTCGCCGTTTTCGTCCATCTGCAAGTCGCCGAAGACGCCGCGGACTCCGTTGATGAGCGCGTCGCCGAAAGCGTCATAGTTCTTGTCTATGGCGAGGCGCGCTATTGCCGGGGCGAGACGTGCGGCAAGGCGCAGATAAGCGGCGGTGTCGGGTCTGAAGAGCAGTCGCTCGTTTTCCGTGCCCTTGTCAAGATAGAGCTTCGCGCTGCCCAAGGCCGCGACGTAAATTACGGGCGGCGTGCCGCAGGAGCATTTTTCGCTCTTTGCGAAAACGGGCAGGCTCGCGCAGAGCAGCAGTATCGCCGCAAGAATGATGCTGAAGATTCGCCGGATGTTTTTGCGCATGGGGTTTCCCTCCGTTGTATTTTATTTTTATCGGAGACTTTTGACAAGCTCTCCGAAAGCTTTTGTTATTGTTGACCCCGCGCGTTTTCCCGCCGAGACCGCCTCTTCGTAGTGGTCCTTCGCTATGACGCTGCCGTAGTCGTTGTCGGGCAGGATATATCCCATCGCGTCATTGCACAAACCTATAACGCTGAGCTCTCTGCCATCGGGGATCATGTCGCGCATGGGCGGATACTCCCAGGCTGTGCGGTTGAAGCTCTCGTCCGCGCCGTATGCGCCGCCGAGCAGAATCTCGGGCGCAAGCTCGCCGGGGATGAGCGCGAGGGACAGCTCCTTGCCAATTTCTGCATAGCCGACTTCGCTGACGAAGCAGTAGCCGGATTTTTCGCTCGGGTCGTGCAGAACGGTGTTGTCAACGAGTCCCGCCTTTGCGGCGGCGATAAGTATCGGATTGTCCGCAGGGATGAAAATTTCGCGGTTTCTAATATTTATAAAAGTCGCGACGCGCCTCTCGTCCTCTTCGGGGATAGAGAGCAGGAAGCGTCCGAGAGTCCTGCCGTATTCCTGCCAGCCCTCCGAGCCGTCATGCTCGGTTATGCAGTCGCGCTGCTGGGCTATCGCAAGTTCCGCGCCCTGGAAGAATATAAAATTCTTGCCCGCCTTGTTTATCTCCTGCTCCATGGCGGAGATGTGTATAAGAGACAGGGAGCAGGGTGTTCTTCGCGCCGAGCGCGGTCGGGTGAGCCGCCATGAATGCGGCTACAGTCTCTTCCGAGCCGTTGTCGGGGATGAAGCGCAGGCGGACTATATCTTTGTCCCATATATAAGGTGGGCGCTTGTCGCGCGCGAAGTCGATAGCGTCGGTGCGCACATAGGTGAGCTTTCCGCGCTGCATGGAGTTGAACGCCTCTTTTATCGCGTCCGCAGTTTTCTCAAACAGATTTTCCATAAACTCGGGGTCGCGCCCTGAAATTATATCGTCATACCGTCCGTCCTTGACAGCCTTGACATTGTTCTTGAGCATCTTCGGCAGATCGCCCCAAAGACCCTGCGTGTCAATCGCGCTGTGGCAGTGGATGGAGGAAATATTGATGGAAACTATATTATTTTCTTTTGCGAAGTCCGCCAGTCTCTCGCGTATGCGGCGTATGTCCGTGCCGGATATTCCGACGCAGTCAATGACGGCAAAAATGACGCTCCCGCGTCCGCTCGAATCGTCGAGGCAGATAACGCGCACTGCTTGATCGTCGATAACGCCGCTCATTATATTAGGCGGATAGGAGAGATAGCCCGCTATGTAGTACTCCTTCTGATTGTAGTCGTCGGGGACGAGACTGCGGCGGGCGTAGCCGAGACGCCACCTTGCGCCGCGCTTGCCGGATGTGGCAAACTCACTGTGACCGGGATAGAAATCACGGCTTTGATAGTTCGAGACATCGCTGAAATTCGGCTCGGGGAGTTTGTCGGCAATCTTGCCGACGGCGGCGAGGATACCTTTTCCGACAGCGTCGTCAAAGTCGCGGCGGAAAGCCTTGTCGGTCTTTAATTTTCTGCCGACCGCCGCGCCTGCGCCCGCTGCTGCGGCGAGGACGGCAAAGGGGATGAGACTGCATTTCTTCATGCTTTTTCGTGCCTCCGAAATGTGAAATAAGTTACAGTATAATATTACCATTTCAGCAAGATTTGTCAACCGTGATAAAGCGGGAGAAATGAGCATATATATCAACTATCTTTATAAGCGCGAAGGGGCGGAGAAAAGTGTTTGTGTTTTCAATAAAATCCTCAAAGCTGAAAATTGCCTTGACTGCGTTCGCGGCGGTGCTCGCCGTGGCGGCGGTGGTGCTGCTGATAAACCGCGGCAAGCCCGCGGTCAGCGACAACGCGATAAGCCTCAAGGCGTCGAACGCCTCGGAACGCGCGGCGTTTCTGTCTCAGTTCGGCTGGGATATCGAGGAGGACCCGGTCGAGGTCGCAGAGGTTATAATCCCCGCCGAGTTCGACAGGGGATATGAAAAATACAATGAGATTCAGAAAGCGCAGAATCTCGATCTGACCCCGTATGCGGGCAAGCGCGCAAAGCGCTGGACATATAACATAAAAAATTATCCAGGCTATGAGGGCGACAGCGGAACGGTGCAGGCGAATATTCTCGTCTACGAGGGCGCGGTGATAGGCGGCGACATCTGCTCGACCGAGCTCGACGGCTTTATGCAGGGCTTCGATTTCCCGACAAAAAATGCCGCACAGAGCGAGAGCACAACATGATAAAAACAGCCGGACGTATATCCGCCCGGCTGATATTTTATTGAATTTCCTGTTCGAGGGTTCTGAATATGTCGTCGTCAAAGATCGTCATGTCGAGTCCGTCGCAGAGCTTTTTGAGCGTTATGACCGACAGGTCGCGGCGGCTCGGGTCGAGCATACTGTAAACCGTTGACGGCGTGACGCCGGAGCGGGTCGCAAGCTCGTTATATTTCATGCCGCGCTCAAGGCAGATATTTTTTATCCGCTCGACGATGGCTTCTTTGATCTGCATATCCTCACCTCGCACTCACATCTTTATGCTCTTGTAAAAATCCAGCGTTCTCAACTTGTGCCCGAGCTGGAGGAGCAGGTAGCGTTCGGTGATATCGCCGAGGATTTTCAGCGAGCTGTCCGGCATACGAAACGCAAAAAGCGCGCGGCCATCGCAGGTGCAGATATGGCGCATCGCGTTTATCACGCCGGGCGTCACGGGTATTCCCTCGCCGTCGGGTGCGCAATTACGGCAGAAAAATCCCGCATGGCGCAGGCTGAAAACAGGCTCGTCGGGCAGCTCGTTCCCGCAGGATTGGCATCCGGCGAGGTCGGGCATATAGCCCGCGAGCGCGAGCATACGAAGCTCACCGACGGGTTTTAAGAAATCCGCGCTCCGCTTGTCCTCGGACAACAAATGTAGAAGATTCAGCGTCAGGCTCAAAAATTCGTGAGCCTCGGTGTTCTCGGGCGAAAACTCGCCCGCAAGCTCGCAAAAATAATTTGCAAGCGATAATTTTTCAATGTCCTCGCGCAGCCCGAAAAACACGTCTATCGCCTTTGCGTCGTCAACTATGTAGCTCTCGCGCCCGCGGTAGAGGGTCAGACGGGAGTATGTCATCGGCGAAACGGCGGCGCTCGCGGTTCGGCTCTTCACTTTCTTCGTGCCGTTGGCAAATGCGGAGATGAGCCCGAGGTCGCCTGTCAGAATTTTGACGACTGTATCGTTTTCATTGATATCGCGGGACTTGATTATCAGCCCCTCTGTCTGCGTCTGCACTCGCCGTTTCACCTCCCACGCGGATATTCGTCTTTGCATAGCGGAGATAGTCCTCGACTCTGCCGCTCATTTCAAAGGCGTTCCATGCATTCTGAACCGTGTTTTTGTCCGTATTTTTCATCTATGATAAACGCGCGATGTGCGCTCCTCCGTGCAGTGTAAAAATATTTTTTTCACTGCGCGGCGCATTTATGATAGGAAAAATTTTATTCGTTGTCGAGCCCGAAATTGTGGATGAGTCCCTCTCTGTTGCGCCAGCCCTCTTTGACCTTCACCCAGCAGTGGAGGTTGATTTTGCACATGAAGAAGCGCTCCATATCCTCGCGCGCCTTTGTCGAAACTTTTTTGAGCATCTCGCCCTTTTTGCCGATTATTATGCCCTTGTGGCTCTCGCGCTCGCAGTAAATCGTGGCGTCGATATCGGTTATATTCGAGTCCTCGCGCTCATGCATTCTCTCTATGCATACCGCAACACCGTGCGGCACTTCGTCGTCGAGGAGATTCAAAAGCTTCTCTCTGATTATCTCGGCGGCGAGCACGCGCTCGGGCTGGTCTGTCAGAGTGTCGTCGGGGAAGAAATGCGGCGAGGGCTGAGCCTGCTTGAACAGCTCGTCTTTTAGATCGCCGAATCCGTCGCCCTTGAGCGCGGAGCAGGGGACTATCGCCTCGAAATCATAGAGCGCGGAGAACTGCGCCATGCGCTCGATAAGCAATTCTTTCTGCTTGACTGAATCTATTTTGTTTATGGCGAGAATGACGGGCATTTTCTCGTCCTTGAACTTCTTGAGAAGGTCTTTTTCCGCGTCGCGCAGCTCGCCCGAGGGCTCAACAACAAAGAGGCACGCGTCAACGCCCGAGATGCTGTCGCTGACCGCCTTTATCATTTTTTCGCCGAGCTTTGTGCGCGGGCGGTGGAAGCCGGGGGTGTCGGTGAAAACGAGCTGAACTTCGTCCTCGGTCAGCACGCCCATTATTTTTGTGCGCGTGGTCTGCGGCTTTGGCGACACGACGGCTACCTTCTGGCCGAGCAGGCGGTTGAGTATCGACGACTTGCCGACATTCGGGCAGCCGACTATTGCGATGAAAGCGGTTCTTGTCTGAGTCATAACTTCTCCTCATATAGATGACCGCTGATATGACAGTCAGCGGTCATTGATTTTTTATATATTATTTGTCTTTTTTCTTGAAATTGAAGCCAGTGAATATGAAAGTGAAGCTCAGCACAAGGCTGGCGATCAAAACGGCTATCATATACGGCTTCTCTGCGTAGTAGGCGAACATCGCCCTGAACGCATCGGGCTGAGCGAGAATCGCAATACCGGTACAAACGGCGAATATCGCGCCGACAAGCACGGCTCCCGCTGCGGTATCTTTCGATATTTTAGCAAGGCGGTTGTATTTCTCGCTGAACTTCTCCTCCGCCATGTCAACGACCGCTTCTATAGCGGTGTTGAACAGCTCGCCCATGACAACTATCGCGTTCGCGATAAAAATTATCGCAAACTGGGTGCGCGAGACCTCGAAGAAGTCATAGATCAGGAGATATGAATACATATATATCATGCACACGAGGTGCACGCGCATATTTCTCTCCTGCCTGATGCAGGTGATGATGCCCGACCCCGCATAGACAAAGCTCTTGAGCAGACCTTTCATTTATTCGTCACCCATATAGTAGCTTCCGCTTCTGGGCAGACCGAGCTGAGTCAAGACGGTCTCCTCCTTTTCGCGCATACGCACGCTCTCGATTCCGCCTTTTTCGTGGTCATAGCCGAGCAGGTGGAGCATCGAATGTACGGTAAGGAATGCTATCTCGCGCTGGAGCGTGTGGCCGAAACGCTCGGCCTGGCTGACTGCGTGGGGGATAGAAATGACTATGTCGCCGAGCATCTTTGCGCCCGTGTCAAGATTTGTGTCATACACTCCGTTTTCACCAAGGGGGAACGAGAGCACGTCGGTGCTCCTGTCCACGTTGCGGTATTCGCGGTTGAGCCTGTGTATCTCTTCGTCGTCCACAAAGCGGACGCTTATCTCGGCAGGATCGTTGAATTCCTCGAGTGTCAGAACCGCGGTGCATGCGCGGCGCACGAGCATTCTTACTCCTGTCGGTATTTTGACCTCATGCTGGTCGTTTGTGATAATTACCTTAACTTTGCCTCTCATTTTCTTTTTTTCACATCCTCGTGTTTTTCGTAGGCTTTGATTATATCCTGAACGAGCTTGTGTCTGACCACATCGCGCTCGTTGAACCTGACAATTTGAATATCGTCGACATCTTTGAGAATCTTCACCGCGTCGACGAGACCGCTTCGCCTGCCGTCGGGCAGGTCGATCTGGGTGATATCGCCCGTGACGACCATCTTCGAGTTGAAGCCGAGACGGGTCAGGAACATCTTCATCTGCTCGACCGAGGTGTTCTGCGCCTCGTCGAGGATAATGAAGCTGTCGTCAAGCGTGCGTCCGCGCATATATGCAAGGGGCGCGACTTCTATATTTCCGCGCTCGAGCTGCTTTTGGAAGCTCTCCGCGCCGAGCATATCGAACAGCGCGTCGTAGAGCGGGCGCAGATAGGGGTCGACCTTCTGCTGAAGATCGCCGGGCAGGAATCCGAGCTTCTCGCCCGCTTCAACTGCGGGGCGGGTGAGGATTATACGGTTGACTTCCTTTGCGCGAAAAGCCGTCACCGCCATGGCGACCGCAAGATAAGTTTTGCCGGTGCCGGCGGGTCCGACGCCGAGAGTGACCGTATTTTTGCGGATGGCTTCGATATATTTCTTCTGACCGAGCGTTTTTGGCTTGACCGGTCTGCCCTTTGAAGTGATGCAGATGCAGTCCGCAGTCATCTGCGGGAGCTGATCCTCGTTGCCCTCGTTGACGAGCGAGATGACATAGCGGACATTCTGATCGCTGAGCGCCTCGCCGCGGTTGATGAGCATCAGAAGTCCGTTTATCGCGCGCACGCCCTTTGAGACGTTCTCCGCCTCGCCCGTGACCTTTATCTCCGAGCCGCGGCTGACGACGCCGACATCGAACTCTTTTTCTATCATTTTAATATTTTCGTCGAAACTGCCGAACAGGCTGACCGCCTGCTCCATCCTGTCGACGCTGATTGACTGTTCAAACATAGATTATCTCCGAATTTTGCTTTATATTAGCGTTACGGCAAAATAAATTTTCGTCATAACTGATAATATTATCGAAATATTTTGTTAGATTATACCATATTTTCTTAGTTCTGTCACCATAAAAAGGACGAAATTTTATTAAGTTCTAATAAAATTTTTGTATTTTTTTGTACATCAAGCTTAAAAAGCAATTTTTGTATCGATAAAGAAATATTTCTATATTTTTTAGCCGTCGAAAATGACAATTTTAAGTCCTTGAAGTTTGAAGAAAAACAATGTAAAATATATATGTTATAGGTATATGGAAGTCTTGACTGCGGAGGGAGACCGATGAAAAAAAGCTCGAAAAAGCTGATTGTCGCGCTTTTGTGCGCGGCGGCTGCCGTTTTGATCGGTCTCGTGGTATACGACGGCATAAAGCAGAGCCGTGAGTTCTCGTCTTCGTCTGCGATGATGAACACCGCCGTCAGCGCGGACATCGAGGGAAAAGACGCGAAAAAGGTCGGCAAGGCGGTTTTTGACTGCATATCGGAGCTCGAAAACAAGCTCCTCTCGCGCCATATCGAAACATCCGCCGTCAGCGAGATAAACGACGCGGCGGGACAGAGCGTTAAGATAACTCTCTTTTCGTCTTCTGCGAACGGGAAGATAAACAACCCCGAAAAGAAGATGGGGGATATACTCTCGAAGTGCGAAGAGCTGAGAAAGTCGAGCGGCGGTGCGTTCGACCCTCTGCTCGGCAGACTCAGCGACCTTTGGGGATTCGGCACGGGCAATGAGAGAGTGCCCGGCAAGGATGAAATAAACTCGGCGCTCAACGGCACGGGCTCTGCCATAGAGATAAACGAGAGCGGTATAAAAATACCGTCGGGCACGGTGCTCGACCTCGGCTCGGTCGGCAAGGGCATCGCCTGCGACGAGGTGCGCGGAGTGCTCGAAAATTCAAAAATAAAGCGCGCGGTCGTCTCCGTCGGCGGGAGCATACTTCTCTACGGCGAGGGAGAAAAATTCACTGTCGGTATAAGAGATCCTTTTTCTGAGAGTTCGACCGAGAGCTTTGCGGTTTTGACTCTGCCCGCGACCTGTGTTTCGACCTCCGGCAGCTACGAGCGGTATTTTGACCGCGACGGCGTGCGCTATCACCATATACTCGACCCGAAAACGGGTTATCCCGCAGAGAGCGGACTTGTCAGCGTGACGGTCGTTTGCGGCGACGGCTTTATGTCCGACGCGCTTTCGACTGCGTGCTTCGTGCTCGGCTACGAGAAATCGCTGCCGCTGCTTGAAAAATACGGTGCGCAGGCTGTGTTCGTGTTCAATGACAGGAGCGTCAGGGTCACTGGCTCTCTCGCGGACAGCTTCAAACTTGAAAAGGACGGATTCAAACTTTTATAACGGGGGAGACAGATGCAGCGCAGATTCATAAAAAAAGCCGATATCGCATTGATAGCGGTCGTACTCTGCGTCGGCGCGGCTCTTCTGATATGGCGATTTTTGCCGTCGAACGGAAAAACCGAGGCGGTCATCTATGCGGGCGGAGAAGTATATCGCCGCGTAACGCTCGACAAGAGCGCTGATATGACAATAACACCCGACACCGACCCCAAGGTCGTGATAAAAATAAAGGACGGAGCTGTCTGGTTCGAAGACGCGGACTGCCGCGATAAATTGTGCGTAAAATCGGGCAAACTCACCCGCCCGGGCGACACCGCTGCGTGCCTGCCCGCAGGAGTTGTGATAAGGCTCGAGGGCTCGGAGAAGCGGCACGACGCCCTGACCGGGAGGATATGCCCATGAAAGCGAGAAAGACCGCTCTTTTAGGTATCCTTTGCGCCCAGGCGATCGCGCTCTCGTTTCTTGAAAATCTGATTCCCTCTCTGCCGTTTCTGCCGCCGGGAGCGAAGCCGGGGTTTTCAAATATAGTGACGATGTTCACTGTTCTCACTCTCGGACTGCCGCAGGCGATGTGCATAACAGTGTTCAAGGCGCTCTTTGCGCTGATGACACGCGGCGCGACGGCGTTTTTTATGAGCCTCGCGGGAGGAGTGCTCAGCACCCTCGCGATGTGGGCGGCAACAAAAATAAAATCCGATCCCTTCGGTCTGCTCGGCGCGTCGATAATCGCCGCCGTATGCCATAACGCAGGTCAGCTCGCCGCCGCGGCGGTGCTCACGGGGACGGGAGCCGTGCTCGGCTATGCGCCGGCACTGCTGATATTTTCGCTTATAACCGGAGCTGTTACTGGAACGGTGCTGCGCATAGTCATGCCGGCGCTCGAAAAACAGACGCGGTTTATAATAAAGAAGTAATAATTAATCATAAGGAGTTGAAGAAATGAGCTCGGTTAAACTCGACGGTGTTCTCAAAGCTGTCAAGCAGGTACGCGGCGGCGTGCATGTCAACCACAACAAGAACACCGCAGACTGTGAAGTCGTAAGAATTCCAGTCCCCGAAAAAGTGCTCCTGCCCATGCAGCAGCATATCGGTGTACCGTGCACACCCACTGTAAAAGCGGGCGACAAAGTTTCGGTCGGACAGATAGTGGGCGACAGCGACAAATTCCTCAGCGCGCCGATCCACGCATCGATATCCGGCACTGTCAGCGCAGTCAAGCAGGCGACGCTTGCAAACGGCGTTATCACTCAGGCGGTGGAGATAGAGTCAGACGGCGAGATGCGCCTTTTCGACGGTCTTGAGCCGCCGAAGGTGACGGGCAAGGAGAGCTTCCTTCGCGCCGTCAGGGATTCCGGCCTTGTCGGACTCGGCGGAGCGGGCTTCCCCACGCATGTCAAGCTGCGTATCCCGCCCGACAAGAATGTTGACACACTCATAGTCAACGCCGCGGAGTGCGAACCCTACATAACCGTTGACTACCGCGAGTGCCTTGAAAATTCGTGGGACATCCTCTCGAGCATCTATACTTTGAAAGAGATACTCGGCTTCAAGCGCGTCGTTATCGCCGCAGAGGACAACAAGCCCGAAGCTTTCAAAGTGCTCAAGGCTATAGCGGACAGAGACGTTGCGGAGGATAACGTGGTGCGCCTCATGACGCTCAAGTCGAAGTATCCCCAGGGCGCAGAGAAGATGATGGTGCTCTCCGCCACGGGCAGAAAGGTTCCGCCCGGAAAGCTGCCCGCCGATGTCGGCTGCGTTGTTATGAACGTTGCCTCCGTCGCATTTATAGCAAGATATCTCAAGAGCGGCAAGCCGCTCGTCAGCCGCTCGCTGACCGTTGACGGCTCCGCGATAGCCGACCCGAAGAACGTCCGCGTGCCAATCGGCATGAACGTCGGTGAAATAATCGACTTCTGCGGCGGCTTCAAAGCCGAACCCGGCAAGATAATAACCGGCGGCCCGATGATGGGACTTGCCGTTGTCAACACGGATATTCCCGTTCTCAAGCAGAACAACGCCATTCTCGCCTTTGCCGACGATGCGTCGAAGGTCAAGAAAGAGCGCGACTGCATCCGCTGCGGCAGATGTGCGGCGGCATGTCCGCTGAGCCTTATGCCCACGCTTGTTGAACGCTATATAAAGGCGAAGGATATAGACAGGCTTGAAAAATCCGGCGCCATGGTCTGCATGGAGTGCGGCTCATGCGCTTATTCATGTCCTGCGGCAAAGCCGCTCGTCCAGTATATGCGCCTTGCAAAACAGATGCTGAGAGAGGAGAAGAGCAAAAATGCCTGAAATGCCTGAAAAGAAACTAACAGTCAGCGCATCTCCCCATGTGCGCTCGGCTCAGACGGTCAGCGGAATAATGCTCAATGTTATTATCGCGCTGATCCCCGCCCTTGCGGCATCCGTCTGGCTCTTCGGTCCGCGCGTCCTGCTCATCTGCCTTGTAACGATAGGCACATGCATGCTCTCCGAGTATCTGTCGCGCAAAATCATGAAGCGCAGCAACACGCTCGGCGATCTGAGCGCGGTCGTCACCGGACTTCTGCTCGCGTTTAACCTGCCCGTGTCTATTCCGCTGTGGCAGGCGGCGATAGGTTCCGTTATCGCGATAGTTGTTGTAAAACAGCTCTTCGGCGGAATCGGCCAGAACTTCGTCAACCCCGCAATAACCGGAAGAATCATTCTCATGGTCTCGTTCCCGACCGCCATGACAACATGGATAAAGCCCCTCTTGTGGCTCGACAAGGGCGCCGAAGCGGTCACCACCGCAACGCCCCTTACCATGATGACAAAGGGCGGCGAGCTCTCTGACGGACTGCCGAGCCTCGTTGATATGCTCATCGGCATCCGCGGCGGCAGCCTCGGCGAGACCTGCGCAGTGGCGCTGATAATCGGCGGAGTTTATCTGATGATAAGAAAGATAATCTCTCCCGCAATTCCGCTGTCGTTCATCGGCACTGTAGCCGTTATAATGCTCATAGCCGGCAAGGGCAGTTTCACTTTTGTCGCCTATCAGCTGCTCAGCGGCGGACTTATGCTCGGCGCGTTCTTCATGGCTACCGACTACACCACCTCGCCCATCAATCTCAAGGGCAGAATAATCTTCGGCATCGGCTGCGGTCTGCTGACCTCGTTCATCAGACTCTTCGGCTCGCTGCCCGAGGGCGTTTCGTTCTCAATAATCCTTATGAACATACTCGTTCCCCATATAGAGCATCTGACCACCCCGAAGCCTTTCGGCACGGTCAAGGAGAAAAAGAAGAAAGGGGCTGAGAAGGCATGAAGAATTTCAAGGAATTTGCCATCCCGACTGTAGCGCTCTTTCTGATATGCCTCGTCGCCACGACTCTTCTCGCCGTTACAAATAAAGTCACGGCTCCGAAGATAGCGGAGCTCTCGGCGCAGACCGAGGTCGAAACAAGGCAGAAAGTCCTGCCCGCCGCGACTCAGTTCGGCGAAACGCAGGAGATGAAGGGCGGCAGCGGCACTTACGCTGTCGGCAAGGATGCAAGCGGCAACGAAGTCGGCTATGTCTTTGTCACCGTTTCCAAGGGCTACGGCGGAGATGTGAAGATAATGACCGGAGTCGACAAAAACGGCGCAGTCACCGGCATTTCGCCGCTCGAACTCAACGAGACCGCCGGTCTCGGCATGAAAGCCCAGAATGCCAGCTTCCTCGACCAGTTCAAGGGAAAGGTCAAGGATATTGCAGTCAACAAAAACAGTGCCTCCGGCAACGAGATCCAGACGCTCACCGGCGCTACGATAACCTCGAAAGCCGTCACGGCGGCAGTCAATGAGGCGCTGAGCTACTATGATTCCAATTTAAAGGGGGCGGAGTAAAAAATGGCAAAGAAAAAGAGTCTTTTTCAGGAGTTTACCAAGGGCATTCTTGTTGAGAACCCCGTTCTCCGTCTGGTGCTCGGCACCTGCCCGACGCTCGCGGTTTCGACCTCGGTTGAGAGTGCGCTGGGCATGGGCGTTGCAGCTTCGATAGTCCTTGTGTGCTCGAACATCGCTATTGCGGCACTCAAAAAAGTGATTCCGCAGAAGGTCAGAATTCCCGCTTATATTGTTATAATCGCTTCGTTTGTTACAATAGTCCAGATGCTCGTCAAGGCGTTCGTTCCGCAGATCGACGCTCAGCTCGGCGTTTACCTGCCGCTGATAGTCGTCAACTGCATCATCCTCGGCAGAGCCGAGGCGTTCGCCTGCAAGAACTCCGTTGCGGCCTCCGCCGTTGACGGTCTGGGCATGGGCGTCGGCTTCACCGCGGCGCTGCTCCTCATGGGCGCAGTCAGAGAGCTGCTCGGCACGGGCGCTATCGCCGGACTTCAGATAATCCCGGCTTCCGTCAGCCCCATGCTGATATTCATTCTGCCTCCCGGAGGCTTCTTCGTCTTCGGCATACTTATGGCGTGCGCCAACAAGCTTGCCGACAAGAAGGGTCTTTCAAAGGCGGAGCTCAAGGGCTGCGAAGCTTGCCCGATGGCGGCTTCCTGCTCCCTTCGCGGCGAAGTTGAAAACAAAAAGGACGGAAAGGAGGCGGCAGGCAAATGAAAATAATGCTTTCAATACTGCTTACCGGTATCCTTACGGAGAACTTCATTCTCGCAAAATTCCTCGGCATCTGCCCGTTCCTCGGCGTGTCGAAGAAGCTCAACACCGCAGTCGGAATGAGTGCCGCCGTTATATTCGTCATGCTGCTCTCGACTGCCGTTACATATCCCATCAACGCGAAGCTGCTCGTGCCCAATGATCTTGAATATCTCCAGACTATAGTATTCATTCTCGTCATAGCGGCTCTCGTTCAGCTCGTCGAGATAATCCTCAAGAAGTATATGCCCGCGCTTTATAACGCGCTTGGCATCTATCTTCCGCTGATAACAACGAACTGCGCGGTGCTCGGCGTCGTGCTTATAAACGTTGAGAATAACTACAATTTCGGCCAGTCGATGATGCGTTCGCTCGGCGGCGGTCTCGGCTTCATGCTCGCCATGGTCATGTTCGCGGGTGTCAGAGAGCGCCTCGAGAGCTGCGACGTGCCGAAATTCCTTCAGGGTCTGCCCATAACGCTCATTGCCGCATCGCTCACCTCGGTCTCCTTCCTCGGATTCTCGGGCGTTGTCGACGGCATATTCGGTTGAGAAAGGACGGGATAATATGCATCTTATTATAATTGCGGTTGTCATCGTCTCCGTCATCGGACTTATAGCCGGTCTCGGTCTCGCCGTTGCGTCAAAGGTCATGGCTGTTCCGGTCGACGAAAAGGCTGAGGAGATTCAGGCGGCGCTGCCCGGCGCAAACTGCGGCGCGTGCGGCTTCTCCGGCTGCTCCGGCTATGCGGCAGCCCTCTCTCAGGGCAAGACCACCGACACCGGACGCTGCATGCCCGGCGGCGCTGAGGTCAGCAAAGCTATTGCAAAAATAACCGGACTCGCGGCGGGGGATGTTGTTCCCATGACTGCCGTTGTCCTCTGCCAGGGCAATATTCACAACACGGACACGAAGCTCAACTATGTCGGAGTCAAGAGCTGCAAAATGGCAACTCAGCTTTTCGGCGGACCGAAAGAGTGCGTCTACGGCTGCATCGGCTTCGGCGACTGCGTTGAGGTATGTCCCTATGACGCGATTCATATCTGCGAGGGCGTTGCGAGAATAAATCCGCTCGCGTGCCACGCCTGCAAGATGTGCGTCAACACCTGCCCCAAGGGCATTATCGATCTTATGCCCCTGCACGAGGCAAAGGCCGCTGTTATGTGCAAGAACCATGACAAGGGCGCCCAGACCAGAAAAGAGTGTAAGGCGGGCTGCATTGGCTGCATGAAGTGCGTCAAGACCTGCGAATACGGCGCGGTCACGGTCGAGAACTTCTGCGCGAAGGTCGATTACGACAAGTGCGTCGGCTGCGGCAAGTGCCACGAGGCGTGCCCGGTCAAGTGCATCGATGTTATCGAGCCCGGAGTGAAGATAACTGAGATGAAAGTCAACTAAATGAATACGCGAGAGCACCCGGAGTTGTGA
>OJQI01000388.1_pt1 | contig 24364 bp, 19 predicted proteins | sample 1598711 | NCBI WGS metagenome assembly OJQI01 (sample SAMN03922505, study PRJEB24848) | human gut metagenome | isolation source: stool sample | host: Homo sapiens | place: Germany | collected 2011-11 | reverse complement strand
CCGACATACCTGTTTGTTTCTCTATTTCGGAGAAAGCATCTTTGATTGTGATGTTGTGGGATGGCAGTGTGATCGACTGGCTACTGGCAACTGTCTGTTGCACAAAAAAGAAAAGAAAAAACATTAACGAAACGCGGAATAAACTAATTAGCTTATTCTGTTGTGTTTTCAGGTTTAATTCCATATTTTTGTAAAATTAGATATTTAAGTAAATACTATGCATGATTTTTATCCTGCCGGATAATTAGTTAGAATGAATGGTGTTGCTCGATTTCAAGCCGGGGAGATCTGATTGGCGTCATCTTCCCGGTTCTTTTTTTCATATTAGTATCTCCTCTTTTTTAGTTTATGTACACTTTGTCCTCTTTTATTTTGTAGTTCAGTCCTTTTATCATCTCTTTCATGACTTCCAGTACTTGTTTCAGGCCCTCGTCAGGATTAAACTTCATTGTAAAGCTTCTGCCGGCGAACCGTTCCGTCTCGTAATTGATCGTTACATCGAATTTACGTTCGATGGTCTTTACGATCTGGTCGAACGAGGCCGTCTGGAATATCAGATACCCGTCGGTCCATTGCATCACGCGTCCGGCGTCGACAGTATTGAGTGCCAGTGTTTCCAGGCGGTGATTGTAGATGATTTGTTCGTCTGGCGATAAAATCAGGCTTGTGTCTTGCTTCAAACAGGGATAGACTTGGATTTTCCCTTCTTCCAACGTGGCAATCGTAACATCCTGGTCTGAATAAGCGTTTAGATTGAATACGGTGCCGAGTGCTTTGACCGTCATATGGGCGGTTTTGACCAAAAAGGGTTTTGTCGGATCTTTGGCGACTTGGAAGCGGGCTTCCCCGTTGAGGAACAGGAGACGTCTTTTTCCCCTGAAATGTTTGTCATAGACCAGTAAAGAACCGGAGTTCAACCAAACTTTCGTCCCATCGGGCAGTTTTACTTGTTTCTGTTCTCCATTTGCGACGAAACATTCTTTCAATTGAGCTTCTTCCACAACCGGATTTACTTTTGTCAGATAATAATAGGTACCGAAAGCACCAAGCAACGGCAAAAGTAGTATGGCGGCAATTCTCTTGATATATAAGCCAATTGGCTTGTGAAGCATCCGATCGGATGCTTCGATCCGCTTATGTAGTCGGGATAATTCCTGGAAAGTGGATTCGTTTGCCACGGCAGATTTCTCTTCCCATAAAGTAACCATCGCCTTTTCTTTCTCTTCCTGAAAATTCCGGTCAAGCAGCCAGGCATGGAACTTCTTCTGTATTTCCGGGGACAGGTCGTTCTCGAAAAATTTCTCTATTAATATATGTATGTTTCTTTTGCCCATTTTTCGTCTTTATATTATAGCTAACGGATGAGTGGGGAAGCACACACAGCCGGAAGTGCATTTTTTATAGAAAAAAAGCAGCAAAGTGGAATATGCGATCTTCCGCAATTCGGCAAGGGCTTGTGTCATGTGGTTTTCTACTGTCCGTTTGCTGATATTCAGCCGTTGGGCGATTTCTTCATTGCTCAGGCCATCTTTCCGGCTCATAATAAAGATGTTCCGGCGTTGAGGCGGCATCTTCTCGACAGCAATGTCAATGAGCAGCGATAGCTCCCTGGCGTAGAGTTCTTCTTCTATCAGATCGTCGTAGGTCGATCTTCTTTGCTCTTTTGGCTGTGTTCGTAATAATCATAGATCATGTTGCGGGCCATGCGGAAGAGATAGGCCTTAAAAGAATCTACTTTTGAGATCGTTTCCCGGTTGGTCCAGATTTTATAGAAGATATCTTGGGTCATGTCGCTCGCTTCATCCCGATTCTTTATGAAACCTGTTAAGAAGTGCTTTAGTCTTGGACTGTATTGGATGTAAAGCATATCGAAGGCTTTATGATCCCCCTTTCCAAGTTCTTCCAGATATTTTGACTCAAGGTTGATATCCATTTTTGTTTTCTATTGTACGCTCTATCCCTTTATAAATATGAAAAACGAAAGATATGGAAAATAATCTGAAGAGGCAATTTTTTTCAGCAAGAAATATCGAATTGAACAACAGGCTTCATCGAATGAAAGACCGGATAAACGATAATTTGAAGCAAGTGCCTGATAACTCGATGCAAGGAAAAAATGGTTCGTGCAGAATAATAATCCAAAAGTGTCAAATATTTTGACGCTCGCTTGCAAGGTAACGGGGAAGCGGATAACTTTACCGGAAAAAGATCTTATGCAAGCCGGAACTATCCTGATCGTTGATGATAACAAAAGCGTACTGACCTCTCTCGAACTGCTTCTGGAAGATGAGTTCGAAGGGGTGGAGACTGCCTCGAACCCGAACAGTATCCTTTCGGTCCTGGACAGTCGGCCGGTTGATCTTGTCCTGTTGGATATGAATTTCTCTGCCGGAGTTAATACTGGTAATGAAGGGCTTTTCTGGCTCCGTCGCATACGGGAGATCGCACCGGAACTTCCTGTTATCATGCTGACTGCCTACGGGGATGTCGAGTTGGTAGTTAGGGCGTTGAAGGGTGGGGCAGCCGATTTTGTATTGAAGCCCTGGGACAACGATAACCTGATCGGGAAGATACGTGCCGCCCTGCGCGAACGGAAATCCAGTCAGCTGGTGCATCCAGTGGAGAGGCCGAGTGAGCCGGCTATGATTATCGGGCATTCTCCCGTGATGATGAAACTGATCAAAGTGGTGACAAAAGTAGCTAAGACAGACGCCAATGTCCTGATCACCGGAGAGAACGGTACAGGTAAGGAGATGCTAGCACGTGAGATACACCGCCTTTCGCTCCGCAGCGGCCGAGAGATGGTCAACGTGGATATGGGAGCCGTCAGCGAGTCGCTGTTCGAAAGCGAGTTGTTCGGGCATGAACGAGGCGCTTTTACGGATGCGCGCGAGAGCCGTCCGGGGAAGTTCGAGGCGGCACACGGGAGCACACTGTTTCTCGACGAGATCGGAAACCTGCCGTTAGGATTGCAAGCCAAGCTCTTGGCTGCCTTGCAGAATCGCGAGGTCACCCGCCTTGGGAGCAATCGGAAGATTCCGGTCGACATACGCTTGATTGCCGCCACGAACCGCAACCTGCCGGAGATGGTGGCTCAGTCGCTTTTCCGTGAAGACCTGTTCTACCGCATTAATACGATACAGATCGAGATTCCGCCTCTTCGGAACCGGCGGGAAGATATCGCCCTGTTTGTCGATTATTTCCTGAAAAAATATACAGACCTTTACGGGCGGCCGGGGCTAATCCTGCATCCGCAGGCGTTGGAGAAGCTCGCGAACTATGACTGGCCCGGCAACATCCGGGAATTGCAGCATACGATCGAGAAGGCGGTGATCCTAGCGGAAAAGAATGTGATTCGTGCCTCCGACCTCTTTATCCGTCCGGGAAAGGCGCTCTCTTTTAGCGAAGTACCCAATTTAGAAGAGGTGGAGCGGCAGGCGATCTTGGCGGCTATCACCCAGAATGAAGGGAACCTGACGGCTGCGGCAGAGCAGTTGGGCGTGAGCCGGCAGACTTTGTATAATAAGATGAAGCGTTTCAACCTCTGATCCCCCGCCGATATGTTCAGTGCCCGTCTATACATACGCATTCTTTTGCAAGTGGTTGCCATCGTACTGGTGGCGGGCTTGGGCGTGGCCGGCATCGTTACGGGGCGGGCAGTCATACTGGGTTTCGTGGCCCTCTTTATCGCAGCGTGGCTGATCAGTCTCCTTGTCTATTATCTCAACGCTTCGAACCGGAGGATACAGCTTTTCCTGGATGCCATCGAGGACGACGAATCGATGCTCTATTTCCCCGAAGACATCGGAAGCCGGGAACAGCGTCGCCTGCATGCCGCCTTCAACCGCATACACATGTTGATGACCGAGAACAGACGGAAGGCGTTCGACCGCGAACTGCATTGCAAGGAATATGAATCGTGGGATAAGCTGATGCATGTCCTGACACACGAAATCATGAACTCCATCGCTCCGGTCGTCTCCCTCTCCGGCACGCTCCTTTCTTATTTCCGGACGAAAGACGCGCCGAAAAGCAGCGGGGAGATCACCGATGCCACCATCCGCAAGACGATACGGGGATTGGATACCATCAAAAGCCAGGGGCAAACCCTGATGCATTTCACCGAATCGTACCGGCAGTTCGCTTACCTGAAGCAGCCGGAGCCTGAGCCATTCCCGCTCACGTATCTGCTGCAAAACCTGCAAACTCTGTACTTGCCGGATATGCAACGGCAGCATATTGATTTCTCCCTCGTGCTGTTCCAGCCGGAGATAACGGTCCATGCAGACGAAAAGCTGCTGTCACAAGTCTTGATCAACCTGCTGAAGAACGCTATGCAGGCACTCGAAGGGCAGGCGGATGGAAAGATCCGTATGGAAGTCGATACGGAGAAGAATCAATTGCTTATCCGGGTGACGGACAACGGTCCTGGCGTCCCTTCCGACCTGATAGAAGATATCTTCGTCCCCTTCTTCACCACCAAGGCTACGGGAAGCGGCATTGGGTTGAGCCTTTCCCGGCAGATCATACGGATGCATGGAGGAGAATTGTCGGTGGCTTCGCTACCTTACCGGGAAACCTGCTTCACGGTTTCTTTACCTGTAAAGCCTTAAGAATTACCGTCTCTTGATTTCTACCCGCGAAGTGAGCGGATAGCGCAAGCCTTTGGAGGACTTATAATAGACTTCGGCCGCACCGATCTTCAGTTTGGCGCGTATCTTGATCGGGATATGGTTCTCGTCGTCGCCGATCCAGATCTCGGCGGCTTCCTTGCTTTGGGTAAAGGCGTCGTCGTAGATGTCGATATAGAAATGGCGGGTTCTGTACTTCAACGTCTCACTTCGTTCAACGATCTGCTGCCCGGTATAGCGGAAACTGATGTTGATGCGTTCGCGTCCGATCGCCACTTGGAAAGGGAAGCTCTCACCGCTTTTCATCTTGTCCCAGTCCAGGGAACGCAGATACATCGTTGCTCCCAGCATGTCGAACATGTGTGGGTCTTCCGTCACGAGCATCGTGTCGATCTTCGTGCGGGTGGGCGTATAACGGTGGGAATGAGCGAGTATCTTCTTCCGGTCGTAGGAGAAACGGATGTCGTCTATCAGATAATAGTCATTCTCGTTTACCCGCTTCTCACTCCGTAGAAGCAGCATGTCGGGGGTAAAATGGCAATCGATCGTATCTCGCATCTTATAGACCTTTTCGATAATGCCGGAGGTACGGAAGATAAGCCGGTAGTGATAGGACGGCTCGCCCTCGTATTCCGCGTCGCGGATGGAAAGGGTGGCGTGGCCTGCACGGGGCATCAGAAGGCCCCATTTGAAGTATAACTCATACTGCACTTCCTCGCCGGGGCTGAACCTGTGGCGGACTGGGATTTCCTGCGCTTTCGCACACACGGCCGATAGCAATAGCAAAAATATCAGCCACAGGCGGACGATGTCAGAACGGCATTCCCATGTTGCCGCCGCTATTATTCCTTGGCGATGATTGTTGACTTTCATCTTTGTAGTTTCTTTTCTTCTTGGTTGCTTCCTTCGGCTTATTCTTCGTTATCTCAAGAGGCTTTTGCTTGGCCAGCGGGGTGGAGTTGACATTCCATGTCTCTTCGACCTGCCAGTTCTGCATGATCTCGTACATTTTGGGAGAATAATAAACTTCTTCGGGCTGTCGCTTTTCGATATAATTACCGGTATCCCACACTCCGTTGCCGTTTGTGTCGATCACGATACGGGCATAATACTTATCGGGCTTCAAGTCCATGAAGAGTACTCCGCCGTCTTTTACTTTCGCTTTGCGGACAGGGGCGTCTCCACTACTGAGCAATTCGACGAAAGCAGTCGTGTCCACACCGTTGATATTGAGATAGAGATGGCCGTATTCGTCTTCTTTCTTGATTTTGAACTCACCGGTAAAGAAGTCGTTCCACTTCCCGTAAAGGCTGTGGATGGCGGCGGAGTCCACTTCGATGCGGTATTCTTCCCCATACTTCCACGGACGTCTGATAAAATAGTTCAGGCTGTTAGTCGAATCGGGGAAGAAGTCGAAATCTACCGTATTCCAAACGGTATCGATCTTTTGGTCGAGGAAGAACATCTCTTTGTTGATATCCAATACCGGTTCGTTGAAGGTTACGGATATCGTATCGAACAAGTCCATCGAACTGGGAGCGTCTACTTGCATGCCTAAGAACACGATCGGATCGGGTTCGTCTTTCTTTTTCTTCTTTTTCTTTTCTGCCGGACGGCGGCGCAATACCAGTTGGACCGTGTCGGTTTGCGGGCGCAGGATGTTCAGGGAGTCGCTCTTCGGATAGGAGACCTGCACCTGCAGAGTGTCCTGCTTCCAGACGGTCGAATCGGCAAGCCAGTAGTTAACGGCCGCGCCGCCTTCCGTCTGCTGCACAAAATACCAGGTACTGTCTTCCGGGGTGAAATTGATGGGGACAGGCACCGGTACGGTGTCCAGCTTCGTATTGAAACGCAGCGTAAAATATTTCTCGTCCGGGCGTTCGGGCTTTACCATATACTGGCGTTTGAATTTCTCCTTGAACAGGCGGAGTTCGATGTTGTCCGGGAAGAAACGGGTGTAACCGACCGTCCGGATCGTATCGATCGTCAGGCTGTCTTTCCAGGTCGTATCCTGCCGGGTCGTCAGTTCGAAGGAAGGGACGATGACGGAATCCAAGAAAGCGATGTCTTCGCCGGGTTGGTCGAATTTATAGTCGCGGTTCACATCGTTTAAGGCAAAAATATGATAGGTTCCAGGAGTGATATTACGAATCGTGAACTGCCCTTTGTCATTCGTACGGGAAGTACGGACGAACGGGAGTTTCACGAATGCGGAATCTTCCAAATTGTTGTGCAGGCCGATCGTAATGCCTGGCATCGGTTCTAGATTCTCGGCATTCAGCAAGACTCCCGAAACTTCGAGTGTGTCGATGATGTCTCCGGTAGAGAAAGCGAAAGAGAAGTTTTCGAACACGTTTTTCTCATTATTGTCGGAGATGGAATTGGTGAAGTCGATCGTGTAGGTCGTGTTAGGTTTCAACGTGTCTTTCAATTCGATCACCGCCTTCTTTCCGGCAGAGCGGATAACCGGTAGTTCCATCTGGGGCGGAGTGATAATCACGTTCTCCGAAGGTTTCTCGATCTGGATCAGCTCGTCAAAGAGGATTTCTATCTTTTTACCTGTATAATTAATCTGATTTGGGACCGGTGTACTGCTTACGAATTTGGGAGGTGTTTCATCATAGGGTCCTCCGTTCGGACTACCGATATTGGCACACGAATAAATGACAGTCAACAGCAGCATTCCATACAACAGGCGGAATGAATTTCGTATATATTTAGTATCCATTTATGTCTATTTCAAATACATTCGATAAACACGTGCAAAAATAGGGAAAAATCCGGTGAAAATTAGTAGGGTATCCTGTCATTAATCAATCTTTGCATTTAAACGGACTTTTGTCCGATTGTCGTTTTTAACATCCTGAACCCGATCCTGCAATACAAACATTTCTTCTTTTCGCAATATTCGCGTTTTAATTGGATCAAAGCCTGGCTGTCGCCAGCGTGGCGGACGGTGATACCGGCGTTGTAGAAGGTGGTGACGATGGTGTTCTTTTCCAGAGGAATACTTTCTAAAAGGCGGGTAGCACGTTCGCAATATTCGGGACGTTTGTTATGTAGGCCGTAGGCAAAGAGCATCGGAACGACCGTGTTTATCAGTAGGATGTTCAGGGCGTTTTCGCCTATGGTCTTTTCCTTTCGGGGAGAAGCATACTGGAAATGATAATGTGTCTCCCAATAACCGGATGGAGGAATCCTGAAATACTTTTTGATCTCTCCGGTGCTCCTGGCTTCAAGAATGGCAGAAAACAGAGTGTCGTACCGTACCCAAAGTGCGGCTAACTGTGCCACTTTCAGATACGGAAAGTTGACAGGCCGTGTCCGTAGGTTCTTAAATACGAAATCTTCCATTGGTGACAGGCCGAACTTATGGCGTAAAAAATCGTATTCCCGTTGCAACAAGCGGTAGTAATGATCGTCGTTTTCCTCCTCTAACATTCCTGCCTGTCCGAAAAGCATTGCTTCTATCTGCGAATGGCTGTTCCGCTGTTTTTGAATGCAACGAAGCGGCAAGCTCTTTGCCAGTCTTTCAAAAGCATCATTATTCACACCAAAGCCGAAGTTTCGGGTTAAAGTAATATAAAAAACTTCATTCCAGTCTGTCTGATACGCATCCAAAAGGAGGAATATGTCATGTGTTTTCCGTTCCAGCCGCTCGCTTAGCAAGGCTTCCATCCAACAGGCTATATGCAAAGGAGCGATCCCGGTTATGTGATCGAGGCACGGAAGAGCCGCCTCCCGGTAAAGCAGCCAGTCTATACTGCGGAGAATATTTTCCGGAACAGTCAGGAGCATTTGTGGAATCGGGTTTCCGTTCGTTCGAACTGGCTGGAAATCATTAAAGCCTATAATGTGAAGGATTACACAGTCGTATGCCTTATCCGTATCATGATGATGGAGCAGCCAGTCGGAAGATTTATCATGAATTTCGACACTTCCTACCCATAGCGTTCCGTCTATTTTGATCTTCGCATTGAAAAAATCGGGACCTGCATCCGTATTCTGCATTCCGGGATCGATTACCTGGACGGGACGTCCCTCTGTTGTTATCAATGGTGTGGCCGCGTAAAGTTTGTATTTCCAAACATAATGTAATAAACGTTCCATCTTTTTTCAGAGTTAAGATTTATGTCCCAAATCTAAGCATTATTCTTTATATTTGCAGCACGTTATCAGTTGAAAGTTGAAAAATTAAAATTGAAAGTTAAATATATAAGTATGAAGATTGCACTTATCGGTTACGGAAAGATGGGAAAAACTATCGAGCAGATAGCACTTGGAAGAGGACACCAAATCGTGTCTATCGTAGATATCAATAACCCTGAAGAAATACACTCCGACAAATTCAAGAGTGCTGACGTCGCGATCGAGTTTACGACTCCGGCTACAGCATTCAACAATTATATGCAATGTTTTGCAGCAGGCATTCCGGTTGTTTCCGGTACGACAGGATGGCTTGACAAGATTGGGCAAGTCAAAGATATGTGCGAAAAAGAGGGTAAAACTTTTTTCTATGCCTCCAATTTCAGCATCGGTGTAAATATATTCTTCGCTATCAACAAATATCTGGCAAAGATTATGAATAATTTCTCCGCTTACGATATCAAAATGATGGAAACTCACCATATCCATAAATTGGATGCTCCTAGCGGAACAGCTATCACACTGGCGGAAGGAATCATTGAAAACGTGGATCGTAAAGACCGCTGGACTTTGGAAACGGCTGAGAAAACAACCGATATACCTATCCATGCCATTCGTAAAGGAGAAGTTCCGGGTATCCACGAAATCACATACGAGTCGGATGTCGACACGATCAGCATCAAGCACGATGCGAAGAGTCGTGCCGGATTTGCCTTGGGCGCTGTTATTGCCGCCGAATTTACTGCTGGAAAGAAAGGTTTCCTCGGAATGGATGATATGCTTAAATTTTAATTAATAACAGAAACAAATGAAGAAGTTTTCCAAGAAACAATGGATTAAATTCAGCATAGCAGCCGTTCTCTACCTGCTTTTCACGCTTTGGATGCAGAATGCCTGGTTGTTGTTGGGCCTGATTGTCCTTGTCGATATTTTTCTGACCGGGTATATCCCTTGGGGAGCCTGGAAACGTACCAAGAATCCGCAGGTACGTAATGTGTTGGAATGGGTGGATGATATCCTGTTTGCATTGGTTGCCGTCTATTTCATCAATATCTTTATTTTCCAGAATTACCAGATTCCCAGTTCCTCGCTGGAGAAGTCCTTGTTAGTGGGTGACTATCTGTTTGTGAGTAAGCTCAGCTATGGACCGCGCGTGCCGAATACGCCGGTCGCTTTCCCTCTGGTACAAAACACATTACCTTTCTTCAACTGCAAGTCATATTTGGACTGGCCGGAATGGGACTACAAACGGGTGAAAGGCCTCGGTCATGTGAAACGGAATGATATTGTGGTGTTCAACTTCCCTGCCGGCGATACGGTTGCACTAAAAGTTCAGAATCCGGATTATTATCATTTGGTAGAACAATACGGACGGGAAGCCATCCTGTTGAATAAAGCGGATTTCGGTGATGTGATCTATCGCCCTGTTGATAAACGAGAGAATTATGTCAAACGGTGTATCGGTATGCCGGGCGACACGATCGAGATTCGTGACAACCAGGTCTACATCGATGGTGTTGCTGCCAAGAATCCGGAAAAGATGCAGCTTAACTACTTCGTCGAGACGGATGGCTCCATGTTGAGTGAGGAGCAGTTCCGTTTACTGGATGTCAGCAAAGCCGACCGTGTATTGATCGATGGAAGCTATAATCCCCAATATATGTCTATGTTGAATATTCAGCCGAATGCCAACGGGCAGTATAACCCGATTTACCATTTCCCGCTGACTCAAAAGACATTGGAAGTAGCTAAAAAACTTCCGGTCGTGAAACGTGTGGTTCTCGAACCGGATCCCGTAGGAACCGATTCCTATTATCCGGTTGACTACCAGACCGGATGGAGTCGTGACAATTACGGACCACTATGGATCCCGAAGAAGGGAACCACGATCCCGTTGACGGAACGTAATATAGCCCTTTATAAACGCTGTATCGTCAATTATGAACATAATAAATTGGAAGTAAAGGATAGTAAGGTTTACATCAACGGCAAGCCGGAAACGACCTATACGTTCAAATACGATTATTACTGGATGATGGGTGACAACCGCCACAACAGTGCCGACAGCCGTTCCTGGGGTTTCGTGCCGGAAGACCATATCGTAGGTAAGCCGATCATGATCTGGCTGTCACTGGATAAGGATCGTAGCTTGTTTGACGGCGGTATTCGCTGGAACCGTATGTTCCGTTGGGTACACCCGGATTAAGCAAATTTCTATGGGGAAAAAGATTCATAATAACATAAACGGGGCGGGTGGACGTAAAAGTCGCCTCTACGTGAGTTGGGTGGTAACGATTGTTATCGCCTTTCTCATTGTTATACCTGTCCGCCGTTTCTGTATCGAATCTTACCGGATATCAACGAGTGCGATGGAAGATGCATTGCATCAAGGCGATTATATCTTGGTAAATAAATTGCCGCTTGAAGGAAATCCGGGACGGAACAAGGTCGTGCTGTTTACCAGTCCGCTCCTGAAAGACACGGTGAGTAACCCATTGTTATTGAGCCGTTGTATCGGTATGCCTGGGGATACTATCTTGGTGAGTGGCGACGGGTATGAGGTGAACGGGAAGCTGCTACCTCACTCTCCTCGTGCGCTTAACACCTGTTTCATTACCCAGAAGAGTGCCGCCGATTTCCTGAAAGCGCTGCAAAAGTTGAGCATACCTGTGCGGAACTGGAAGAGCGAGACGTTCGGTTTTTCTTTTTCCCTGACTTCTTTCGAAGAATATCAATTGCGTGAAGAACTGACGGAAGAGATGAATATTCATTTTATCCGGAATCAGTCTGCTCCGTACAAGCTGGTTGTTCCCCGTAAAGGCCGGGCATACCGCCTGGATGAAGCTGCCCTTGTCGCTTGCAAGGAAGCGATATTGGCCGAGGCCGGAGAAAAGGCTGTTTTTCGTGACGGAAAGCTATATTTAGATGGAAGGGAAACTGCGTTTTTCTTCTTCGAACAAGATTATTACTGGATGCTTTCCGACAATGTAAACGAATCGGTCGATTCCCGCCATTTAGGCTTTGTTCCGCGTGACCATATCATCGGAAATGCCTGGTTATGTTGGTTCAGCCGTGACAAACAACGAATCTTTAAACCCGTAAACTGAATGATGCAACCCGTTTATATTTCTACTACCTATTTGGGGCCGGTCCAGCAATATTGCAAACTGTTCCAATATCCGGAAGTACACTTGGAAACAGCTGAAAACTACCTCAAGCAAACCTTCCGGAACCGTTGTACCATTGCCGCCGCCAACGGTCCGTTAGCTTTATCTATCCCCATCGTGAAGCCGGACACGTTGAAGTGTCCGACCAAGGACATCCGTATCTCCGATCATGGGAACTGGCGTCACCTGCATTGGAATGCTTTGGTTTCGGCTTATAATATGAGTCCGTTTTTCGAATATTACGAAGAGGACTTCGCTCCTTTTTACGAGAAAAAATATGAGTTCCTATTCGATTACAATGAGGAATTGCGTCAGTTGATCTGTCGCCTGCTTGACCTGCATCCGAATGTTATTTATACGGAAGAATACCAGTCCGAAGTGCCGAACGATTTCCGTGAGATCATCCGGCCGAAACATGAAGGAGAAGATCCGTCCTTCTCCCCGAAACCCTATTATCAGGTTTTTCAGGGCAAGCACGGATTTCTTCCGAATATGAGTATTGTGGATTTACTGTTCAACATGGGACCAGAAGGGCTGTTGGTGTTACGTGATTCCATTGTAGTATCGAAGCAGCCCTGATTGAGAATCCTTCAGTTCTTTTTCATCGTATAGTTTTTCACCCCTAACGAATCGTATGCCTGTAACAAGGCCTCGTCGTTATCGGAAATCATCAAAAGTTTGTCGTTTTCTTTCAGCTCCGTGTTGCCTTTCGGGATGAAATAATGTCCGTCTCTTTTCACCATAACGGCAAGGGTGTGGTCGGGCAAGGTGAGTTGCATCAATTTGTTTCCATGAGAAAGGACAGCAGGAGTGATGTCTATTTCACTCATGGCACTCTTAATATCTTCCGGCAATTCGATACCGAACACATCTTTTCGCTCCGGCTTGTCGACAAGTCCGAGCCATTTGGCAGCCTGTGTTACGGTTGTTCCTTGTATCAATAGGGAAAGGATCGTGATGAAAAACACGATATTAAAGATCATGCCTCCATGATCGACTCCGGCAATCCAAGGATAAGTTGCGAAGATTATCGGAACTGCTCCACGAAGTCCCACCCACGAGATATATAGCTTTCCTTTTGTTGTAAAGTTTTTAAATGGAAGCAAACACAGGAAAATCGTTGCCGGACGAGCTATCAGTATCATAAATACTCCCACTAAAAGGCCTACTGGAGCGACTGGCAGCAACTCGTGCGGGTTCACCAACAGACCTAACGTGAGGAACATGACGATCTGCCACAGCCAGGCAAAACCGTCGAAGAAAGTTCCCATACTCTTTTTATGCACAATCTTAGCGTTCCCCACGACCAGGCCGGCAATGTACACGGCCAGATAGCCGTTCCCTTTACATAAAGTAGTCGCCGAGAAAGTGAAGAAAGCAGTTGTTAACAATAAGATCGGATATAAAGACTCGTTGTCCATATTGATCTTGTTGATCATCAGAACGGCCAGCTTACCTAACAGGAAACCGGCTATCGCACCGACGGATAGCTGGACGAGCAATTGCAGGACAGCTTCCTGCAAGTTCATACCTCCGACCTGTATATAAGCGATAATAAGCAAGGTAAGCATATATGCCATCGGGTCGTTGCTACCGCTCTCCAATTCGAGGGTCGGACGCAGGCGTTGTTTCAAATAAACCCCTTTGCTCCTAAGGATGGAAAAGACGGAAGCAGAGTCTGTAGACGACATCACTGCCGCCATCAGCATAGATTCGGCTACCGTAAGCGTTTCATAACCTGTAGACCACAAAAACACATAATAGATAAAACCTCCCGTTATAAGCGTCGTTAACAATACTCCCACTGTTGCAAGGACAACTCCTTCCGTGGCTATCGGCTTGATCTCGGACATTTTAGTATCCATACCACCGGAAAACAGGATGATACTCAACGCCAACATGCCTATGAACTGTGCTGCACTGGGATTGCTGAACTGAATGCCTAAGCCGTCGCTGCCGAACAGCATTCCGACACCTAAAAAGAGAAGCAAGGCGGGAAGGCCGAAACGGAAACCGGCTTTACCGGCAATAATACTGAAGAAAAAGATAATCGAAGCAACCAACAGGATTGCTTCCGGATTCTCGAAGATTTGTAATTCGTGGAACATAGGCTGATAATAACGGTTTACTCTATACTTTGTCACTTCAAAGTAAAGAAAAAATAACGATATGCACAACAGCTTAACACTTAAAAGACAAGGTTATCTACTGACTAATAAATATATTCACTATATTTGTGCTGATAAAATTAACGCTATGATTAAAACAAATCTATTCCTACTATTGTTCGTTCTCCTCGCGGGAACTTCGTGCAATAGGCAGCAACATTTCATTTCGGACGATACGTTCCGCGCCGAAGTGGAGAATGACTTCCGGGCAAAGCAGGCCGCTCTGCCGGACGGAAACCTTTTTTCAGTCTTTAACCAAAAGATGACGTCCGACGAAAAAGAGGCGCTTACTTTCTTGTATGCCTATATGCCGATCGGAGATATCACGGATTATGACGGGCAACTGTATCTCGACAATATCCGCAGTTCGTTTCGTGCACGGGTGGAAATGCCTTGGGGAGACAGCATACCGGAAGACATCTTCCGCCATTTCGTACTTCCCGTGCGGGTCAACAACGAGAATCTGGACGAGAGCCGCATGGTCTTTTATGAAGAATTGAAAGACCGGGTGAAGGGCTTGTCCTTGTATGACGCCGTGCTGGAAGTGAACCATTGGTGCCACGAGAAAGTGATCTATACGCCGTCGGATGCCCGGACGAGTTCGCCTTTGGCATCCGTGAAGACCGCTTACGGGCGTTGTGGCGAAGAGTCGACGTTTACCGTAGCCGCCCTTCGTTCGGTCGGCATACCGGCCCGTCAGGTCTATACGCCGCGTTGGGCGCATACCGACGACAACCATGCTTGGGTGGAAGCTTGGGTAAACGGTAAATGGTATTTCCTCGGAGCCTGTGAACCGGAACCGGTACTTAACTTGGGGTGGTTCAACGGACCGGCTTACCGTGGTATGCTGATGCACACGAAAGTATTCGGCAAATACAACGGACCGGAAGAAGTCATGGACGTAACCGACGGTTACACCGAGATCAACGTGATCGACAATTATGCCCCGACGGCCAAAGCAACGATCACCATTGTGGATGAAAACGGCCAGCCGGCTGCCGGAGCCGATGTCGAGTTCAAAATATATAACTATGCCGAGTTCTATTCCGTAGCCAATAAGAAGGCGGATGCTGAAGGGAAGGCATTCCTTTCCGCCGGTAAAGGTGATATGCTGGTATGGGCGACTAAGGACGGCAAGTTCGGATATAGCAAGGTGTCGTTCGGAAAAGACAATAACGTGACAATCACTCTCGACAAGAAACCGGGTGACATCGAAACCGTCACGCTTGATGTCATTCCTCCGGTAGACGGTTCCATTGCCGCCTGCGTGACGGACGAACAGAAAGAGGCCAACGCCAAGCGTTTGCACGAAGAGGATGTGATCCGTAATAAATATGTGGGCACTTTTTATACGGAAGAGAAAGCGGAAGCACTTGCCAAAGAATTAGGTATCGACCCGCTGAAAACAGCCGATTTCATGATCGGCAGCCGGGGAAATTGGCGTGAGATAGAGAAGTTCCTTCGCGATGCGCCTGCCGACAAACGTCCGATGGCGATGGATTTGCTGAATGTTATCTCTGCCAAGGACTTGCGTGATACGCCGGCCTCCGTGTTAGCAGACCATCTGAACAATGCCCAGGCTGTGCAAAGTTCCCTGTTTACCGAATATATCCTCAATCCGCGTGTGGCAAACGAGTTCCTGACGCCGTACAGGAAGTTCTTTGCCGCCAACGTCGATTCGGCATTAGTGAAGAAGGCTAAAGCTGATCCGCAATTAATTGTAGACTGGGTGAAGGATAATATCAGTATCAATGACAGCCTGAATCCGCAACGCATTCCGATTATGCCGATGGGCGTATGGAAATCGCGCGTGGCCGATAAAGGTTCCCGCGATATATTTTTCGTCGCTGTATGTCGTAGCATCGGTATTCCGGCACGTATCGAACCAGTGGCAGGAAAAGTGCAATATGCGAAAGGTCTGAACTGGGTGGATGTAGACTTCGAAGCTGCCGAGCAGACGGTTGCCAAGCAAGGTAAGGTCGTCGCTTCTTACCAGCCGATCAAAGCATTGCAGGACCCGAAATATTACAGTCATTTCACGATTGCGAAAGTGTTGCCGACTGGCAAGTTGCAGACACTTAACTTCGAATCGGGCGATGTGGATATGGGGGGCGGTGATACTTGGAGTGCTCTGTTGAAAAAGCCGCTTTCTATGGATGAGGGCCATTATATGCTGGTAACCGGAACACGTATGGCAAACGGTAGCGTACTGGCCGAAATGTCTTTCTTCAACGTAGAACCAGGCAAGACGAGTGATATCAAACTGGAGATGCGTGAGAGCCAGGACGATGTACAAGTCATCGGCAACTTCAACTCCGAAAACAAATTCAAACGGGCTGATAACGGCGAGGAAACGAGTCTGTTGGCTACCACCGGCCGCGGCTATTATGTTGTCGCTGTCCTCGGAGCGCGCCAGGAGCCGACCAACCATGCCATGCGTGACATCGCTGCCGTAAAGAAGGACCTTGAAGAATGGGGTCGCGGCATGGTTTTGTTGTTCCCCGATGAAAAAGGCTTCCAGAACTTCGATCCGAAGGAGTTCGGAGAGTTGCCAACTACCATCACATACGGCATAGATATCGACAAAACAATTCAGAAGGAGATCGCCGCAGCCATGAAGTTGCAGAACGCCAACACACTGCCAATCTTCATTATTGCCGACACTTTCAACCGTGTAGTGTTCGTTTCACAAGGCTACACAATCGGCTTGGGAGATCAGTTGATGAAGGTGATACATAAGTTGTAATCCTCTTCGACGAAACATAAAAGAGGCGTAGATTAGCAGATGTCATTCAAGTCATCACTAATCTACGCCTCTTTTATGTTTTGGATATTGTAGAGGTAATTACCGGCGACGGCGTACGCTGCGGACCGGAGCGCTTTTCTGGGCTTTTGGAGCTTTGATTTTGACCTCTTTTTGTTTGCTCTCTTTTGCGGCTTCCGTCTTTCTGCCACGGGCGGAAACGGTTGCGTTTTTAGATTTCTTGCCTTTTGTATCAGCTGCCAACTGAGCTGTGTCCGGTTGCAGATAGAGAGATTTTTCGAAAGTAATCAGCTGGTTCTCGATACGTTCCTGCTCGCGTTTCATCGAATCGGGTGTCGGGCAGTAGGCTTGCAGAGGTTGGTTCATCAGGTTCTGCGTCTTGAAGATATCGCCCTGGAACATCCGGCGACGGAAATAGTCGTCGAGCGTGAAAGTCATGGCGTTGTTGATGTTGGACGTCATGATATAGGCGGTATTGATATAGGGACGCAAATTTTCATAAGGAATCCAGAACATCGGCATGGTGTTCTGTCCCATATCGTCCACGATTGTCAGAATCGGACAGATCGCCAATGTCTTGACATCGAATACGGAGTTGTTCTGGTCGAAATACCACGCTTCCTTTATGTAATAGGAGCGGACATCGCCGGAAGGAATATCGCTTTCGTTCACGACGAAACCGGCAGGTTCGTTGTCTTTGCCTGGCGTCTCTTCGTAGAAGATACGGCAACGGTCCAGCATGACTTTCAAGTCGAGCTTGCGGTTGTCGCTGAAATCCTCGTAACCGTCCAGGTATTCATAGGCGGACAACTTGCCTTCGCATACCAGCTGGAAGATGATCGAGAACAAGTTCATCTGCCCGTTCATCGGTTGGGTGGGATAATATAGAGGAGCATTCTGTTCTTTCGTAAGGTCGATCTGGCGGTAGATGACACGCATCCAGCGAGCGTTACCGATATGCTGCGTCATTCGCTCGTTCATATCCTGTGCTCGGACGGTCAGTTCGGGCATGCCGTTCTCTTTCTTCTCTTCTTCACGGGCGCCACGGCTTGCTTCGGGACCGCGACGTCTCTGCTGCTGTTGCTGTGTATTGCCGGCCTCTTCCTGTGCCTGTATGGGGAGGGAGGCGAACAGGGCGATGGCGAGGGTTGCTATGTAATATAAACGTTTCATATATCTTTATACATTACGGGACGAGCAGACCTCGTCCCTACGTTATGTTAATTGACGATTACTTCGACGGTCGGAATGATACGTTCCTTATTGTCCGGACCTAATACTTTCACATGCGTGATGTAGAAGCGTTTGCCTCTTGCCAGACGGCGGATATAATCTTTCTGACGCTGCGAGAACTGGTTGCCTTGCGTGACTTCCGGAATGATGTTGCCCATCGAATCGTAGAAAGTCAGCTCGAAACTCAACACCTTGAACGGCACGTTCAGCAGGTCGTCGTCGATAGCCGCCTGGATGCCGTCGGCTTCCACCAAATTGCGTTTGGAGAACTGACCGCCACGGAACTTGCGCATATTGCCGTTCTGGTCCTTATATTCGATAAAAGGCATCGGGTCGGGCAGGGCACGTACGCGGAAAGTCGTTTTCGCCATCTCGACGCTGCGCCCATCCGCCATTTTAGCATGGACGGAAATGATGGCGTCTGTTCCAACCGTTGTCGGACGGGCTTCCCATTGGTCGCCTTTGCGGACCAGTGTCCCGTTCGTCATCGTTGCCGTCACGTTGCCGCTGGGCACACCCGGCACGGCGATACGGATCGGGTTGGCGATTCCGGCATACAACACATTCATCAGCATCGGCGCTACCGTCGCACTCGGTTCCGTCACGAAGTATTCGCTTTCGAACTCGCGGCGCATCACGCTGCCGTCGCTACCCGGCATTTCGATATATCCTTTGACCGGATAAGTGCCCGGAGTACCGGCTACAGCCGTAAACATGCCGTTTGCATCATAAGGCAATTCCTTGCCGTTCACATAGACGGTCGGACGTTTCGTCGAGTCGACAGCCGATAAGACGATATTGGCCTTGTACTGGCTGCCGCGCATGACGATCTGGCTTTCCGGAATCACCTGTGCCGTGATCTGGTTCACACGATAGTCGCGCATGTCGACGCTGCTCAGCAGGTTGGACAACACTTCACCTTCGGCATAGCGGATATCGCTTTGCAATTTCGTCAGCAAGGTAACAGCCGCCGCCACCGGCATATTCTCGAACAAAGCCTCTTCCCAAGTGCGAGTATTGATACCGGCCTTGTGAGGCGGCGTTGTCGACAGGCTGGCTTCGATGATGCGCGTCTTGGCCGAGTCTTCCACCATCTCGCCCATCAGTGTCCGGTATTTTTCGATGCTCTGGCGCAATTTCTTGCCTTCGCCCGAAACGGGAGACAGCATCACGCGGGAAGCCGCTTCGAGGTCGTCCTTATGATCGATATTATTGACATCGGCATCCTTACCATCGGCAATCTGCGCGATACGCACTTTTAGATCCTGCACGTAATTGTACAGGCTGTCGGAAGCCTCCTTCACCTTTGTCCCCTTTTCGTACCATTCACGTACTTTTTCGGGATTTGTCTGATAATAAGCCTTCAGTTCCTCTGTAACGATCTCATTACGGGTCGAGGTATTATCGATAGAAGTACGCAAGCTGCCTTCCACCAGTTCGAAACCGTCGAGTACCTCCGACGACACGTTGAGTGCCATCATGGCGATGAACACCAGATACATCAGGTTGATCATCTTCTGACGGGGCGAATTGGGATTATTTGCTATTCCTGCCATATCCGATTACTTCATTGGGTTGTTTGTATACGGAGCCTGCTGCTGATATCCGTACGGTTGCTGATAGGCCTGCTGGTAATTCTGCTGCTGTGCCGGCTGCGGTTGCTGCTGGTAAACAGGTTGTGCGGGCTGCGCCGGTTGCTGGTATCCCATATTGACCGTCATAGCCTGCAACAGGCGGCTGTATACCTGGTTCAATTCGGCCAACTGTCGCGTCATCTTTTCCGTTTCGTTGCGGAACACGGAACTGTCGACAACGGAGCCGTCATACATTTCGCGAATGCGGCTCAAGCCACTGTTGATATGTTCGATCGATTCGATCTGCGAGCTGATGCTCTTCAACTGTATTTCGTAGATCGTGTTCAAGCCGGAGATGTTGCGGTTCAGCATTTCCATCTGCTGCACGTAACCGCGGGAATTCTGGTTGATGCCATCCGAATTATCCGTAATGCTCTTATACGAGTTCAAAAGTGTGTCGGAAACGTCGGTCAGCGAATGCGTCACCTGGCTGAAACGTTCCATATTCTCGGACATACCCGAAAGCTGTTCCAGATATTTCTGCGTCGCTTCCGTCAGTTCCGCCATCTTGGAGATCTGTTCGGCGGCGGCGCTCAGTTTCTTGATACTGTCGGAAAGGTTTTTCGTATCTTCTTCGCTCACATCCAGGCCGAGATTGCCCAGTCCGGTAGTCTGCTTGCCGCCTAAGTTGATATTCAATCCGCCAGCAACCTCGTCGTCGGTCGTATTCTCAGGCGAATTGACCAGATTGGACATAGGCGTGTTGGCGAAATCCGGACGGTCGAGCGGGTTCTTCGATTTCAAAACCGGGAACACTTCTTCCCAGTGATATTCGTTGAATGGCTTTTCAAAAGCGGAGATAAAGAATACCAATGCTTCTACCGTCATGGCCACAAACAGGATTTGGTTACCATACGGCAAGTGTAACAACTTGAACAAGGCGCCTATAATAACGATGGAGGCTCCCCAGCTATAACAGAAATTCAGTACCCGCTTGCCTTTTTCACTGGCGAGGTACATTTCTACTCTGTTTTTATATCTTCTATATTTTCCCATGATATAATGTATATTCGTTAATTAGAGAGGGCGGGCGAACTCCGCCCCTGCGTTATTTTTTACCTTTTGCTCTCGAAAAACCGATTTGTGTACGGGCGCAACGGAAACCGATGTATGAACGCGTTTCGTTCTGGTATTCGAAGGTGCGCATATCCGAACGGATAAACTGTGCCACGTCTTTCCAGGAACCGCCGCGTACGACCTTCTTCTTCATGGCATACGGGTCTTCCTTCGCGGCATTGTAGCGCAGATCCGGATTCATGTCGCTCATCTGGCTCGGTCCGGATTCGGAATAAGAAGTCGATGTCCATTCCGCCACGTTGCCGGCCATGTCATAGAGGCCGAATTCGTTCGGAGCGAAAGAGCCGACACGCGAAGTGATCAGATGACCGTCTTCCGTATAGTTGCCTTTGCCCGGTTTGAAGTTGCCCAAGAAGCAACCTTTTCCGCTCACCAGCTCGTCGCCTGCCCACGGATATTTGTTTTCGTTCTTGCCTGTACGGGCCGCATATTCCCATTCGCCTTCGGTCGGCAGGCGGAACGGTTCGAGAGCCTGTCCGCTGGGGAAGTTCAGAGATTCCTTGAACAGGTTGGTGCGCCATACGCAGAATGCTGTCGCCTGTTCCCAGGAAACGCCTACCACAGGATAATCGTCATAGCCCGGATGCGAGAAATACATACGCATATAAGGTTCGTTGTAAGCATTGTTGAAATCGTTCACCCAGCAACTTTCGTCCGGATAGATATTCACGATACGGGTGTGGAGGAAATCCCACGGCCCGCTGAGCCGTCGTGTGATGGTTTCGTTCACGATCTCGCCTTCCTCGGTGATGTAGGCCGTGTCTTTGGATATCATGATCACTTCGTCAGGGTCGACCTGGATATCGGTGTTACGCACGCGGGCTGCCGGGTCCAGGTTGTGTTTGCGAAGGGCTGCTGACGTATAGTCGTACCATTCGTAGCGATAGACCATCTGTTTCGGATCCAACGTCTTTTCGCCGGTCACCGGATTTACGGTGTAGACACTTTCGATTGCCCGTATCTCGTCTTCATTGGCACGTTTCCAAGGAATCGGGCGGCTCCAGTCCAGATGCGGAGTCACCGGTTCGCCATATTTATCTTCAGTAATCTTAAACAGGTCATTGCCGCCATAAGCCGGGTCGGCCAGACGTTCGCGGATAATGGAATCGCGCACCCAATACACGAACTGACGGTATTTGGCATTCGTCACCTCTGTCTCGTCCATCCAGAAAGCATCGAAAGAGACGCCTTTCGTTTCAGGATTGATCCCCCACAAGGAATCCTTATCTGCGGGTCCCATCTCGAATGAGCCTCTTTTGATCAGAACCATCCCGTAAGGGGCAGGTTCGTTAAACGCCACCGATCGTACCCCTGTCACTTCGCCCCCGCCACCGGAAAGGGTTTTGCCACATGAGGTAAACAGGGCTACTGCCGCAAGTACTAACAATACTTTTTTCATATACTATAATATACGTACACTTTTATGTCTATTCTTTCCTGACTTCGATTTTTTCAACTTCAACTTGTAGCTCACTACCAACTCGTGGCTTCCACTCGTGGCTTTCAAGATGGGTATGGTAGAGATCGGAAAATCATACGCATATCCTACCTGAAAACTCCCGATCTTGGCTCCTAACAACAGGATCAGCGACTCATTCACACGCCAGGAAAAACCTCCGTTAAACATCTTATTATAAAACAGCCGGGCGGTTATGTCCGCCTGGAAGCTCTGCATGTCTGTTTTCAGGAATACAGACGGCTGTAATTCATACAACGGATTTCGAAACTGAATATTGTATCCGGCTATCAAATTATATGTGCTGGCGAGATACATGGAAGAATATTCGTCCAATATGATCTCCGTCTTGTTCAAGTGCGTGACGCCCAAACCGGCATAGAGGTTCTTGCGGTGATAGTAAAGCCCGGCGTTCAAGTCGAAGCCCATTCCGCTCACCTGCGTCTTTGGAATTGCCTGGTCTTCCTGTTGGTGGAACTGGCTGGTCGGATAAAAGACCTTTTCTCCGTCAAACGACTGGTTTACCATTCCGAACTGCATTCCGATACTGAGCGTACCGCCAAACAGTTTTTGTTTATAGGCATACTGCAAATTGACATGTGTATTGACGAAAAGCCCGATTCCTTCGGTAAAGACGACCATCCCGATGCCATGATTGGTTTTCCCGATCTTCAGTGGCATATCCGCATTGATGAAAAAGGAGGTCGGCGCCCCGTCGATCCCGACATATTGCAAACGAGACAGCGCCAACATGTTCAAGTCTCCCGTAACACCCGCATACGCTGGATTATAGTAACCCAGCGCCATAAAATACTGGCTTAGCTGCGAGTCGTATTGCGCCCGCGCTCCCGTGAGGCCGGTTACCAAAAGGATAATAAGCAGGAGATATTTGTTCATATATCAAGAAACGGAATAAATCCGAATAAATTGTATAAAAAGCAAACGAGGCGGCGGGACATAACCCTGCCACCTCGTTATTATTTCATGCCTGTACGTTTTTATCGCACATTAATATTCTTCTTCGTTGAAGAAAAAGTCTTCTTTACTTGGATAGTCGGGCCAGATATCTTCCATGCATTCATAAATCTCACCTTCGTCTTCCATTTCCTGCAAATTTTCAATCACTTCCAGTGGCGCACCAGAACGTTGTGCATAGTCAATCAGTTCATCCTTGGTTGCAGGCCAGGGTGCGTCTTCCAGTTTTGAAGCTAACTCTAATGTCCAATACATAGCTGTCAAGTATTAATAACCACCTTACGGCGGTCAGGTTCTCAAATTTTCCGCAAAAATAAAACAATATTCTTTAGATGCAAGTATAATCCCAGATAATTTCTTTGCCATTATTCCGTATGCATTCCTTACGTGCCAGAACAAACAGATAATCAGACAGTCTGTTTATAAAAACCAGGACAGGTTCTTCAACCGGAATTGTCTCTGCCAAACGGTAGATCTGGCGTTCGGCACGCCGGCAGACTGTCCGGCACACATGTGCCAAAGAGGCCGGGCGGCTTCCTCCCGGCAAAATAAAGTTGCGCATCTTGGGCAGTTCGTTATCCAGGCGGTCTATTTCCCGCTCGATACGGGTGATCGTTTCCGGCATCACCTTACTTTCTACTTTCAGTTCCGTGTTTTCCTGATCGGTTGCCAGATAGGAACCGATCGTAAACAACTTGTGCTGGATAAACAGCAGGAAGTCCTGATCCGCTTTCTCTTCAAGCGAAGTGATCAACAACCCGATAAACGAGTTCAGTTCGTCGACCGTACCATAGCTTTCGATACGTTGGTGCGCTTTCGACACCCGTTCGCCGCCAACTAAGGAAGTGGTTCCCTTGTCGCCGGTCCCTGTGTATATAATGCTCTTTTTCATATGACAATAACTTATCGTTTTATTATATAATCGCACATCCTTGCCAGATGTTGCAAAAAGGAGTACAATATTCGTCAGATTCCGGGATTTGTGCAAGGATTCAGATTATTTATTTTGATGGGAAAGAAAAAATTGCAGGCATCTTTACCAATGTCTCGTCTTGATCCAGCTTGATTATAGTTCCTCCCCCTCGTTCTTGTACCCAAAGCGACATATTTAAG
>OJQI01000383.1_pt1 | contig 24471 bp, 20 predicted proteins | sample 1598711 | NCBI WGS metagenome assembly OJQI01 (sample SAMN03922505, study PRJEB24848) | human gut metagenome | isolation source: stool sample | host: Homo sapiens | place: Germany | collected 2011-11 | reverse complement strand
ACACTTTCAGATTATATCACGCTTTCTGATTTTGTCAAGCCTATTAACTGATTTTTAACAATTTGTAATTATTATAAAATCATCATTAAGAGTAATGATATTTCGATAACGACCTGTTTTTATGCGCCTGTGGACTCGGTAGCCGGAGCGGAAGTCGAGGGAGCGGTGGTGGTCGTGGTGGTGGGCTTGAGGATTATAACATCCTTCTTGCTCTGGATCTTTCTCCAGGTGAAGACAACATCGCTGCCGTTTACATAGTAAGTATCGGGATTATAGATGTTGTGCTGAGAGGGATCGATCTCCTTGAACTTGTTAGCCTTGAAGGTATCGCCGACAATCTTAGCCATCTCGGGAGTATCGAAGGTAACTCTTGCTTCCATAACAAGCTCGGAACGGTCGCGGAAGTTCTTGAGAACGCCCGGAACGAAGCCGGTCGACCACCAATGGCGCTCATACTTACGCTTGAAGAGCGGATTGAGTGTTCCGGTGGAATCCATACGATAGCAGACCATCTCCATGGGAAGAAGGTGATCGGTGGCGCACTCATAGTGATTGAGCGCAGCGCTGGAAGAAGTGGGCTTCTTGTCGTCCTTCTCATAGAAGCCGATCTCGGAACCGATGAACATAAGGCCGTACTGACCCTTCCAGAGCTGGAGCAGGTAGCCGCGGTTCTGATAGTCGAAATAGATTCTGACAGTGTCATAGTACATTACGGTGAAGCCAGCTGCGAAATCGTACAGCGGGTTGAAACCGAACTGCTGCTGCCAGGAGTTGAGGTCGTCAACATAGAAAAACTCGCCTTCGGGATCATACTTATAGGAAAGCAGAGCGCCGTCATCGAGCGCGCTCAGACCGAGCTGAGCAGCGATAGTCGCATCGACATCATAGAGCTGACCGAGAAGGTCGTTCTCGCTCTCGTCGGAGATTCTCTTCTTGAGAGCCGCGACATCATTGGCGTTCTTAAGATCGTAACGGGTACCGTCAACAACGATGACTTCCGCCATGCCCTTAGAATTCTTCTTCTCGACAACTATAGTGTACTTATGCTTTGTAGGTCTGATTGTGGGATTGTGGCTGGGCTTGACGACAGTGTTGGTGCCAATGTTGCTCTTCTTACCGGGGGTTCTCTTTGTGCCCGTGGTCGAAGCCTTGGTACCGTCGGTGCTGTCGAGCGAAGACTCGGAGCCGTCGGAAGTGTCGTCTGCACTGACGTCCACAACCGCATCCTTGCTGCCGCCGGTCGTTGTACCGTTATCGTCCTTGTCGGTCTTTTTGCAGGCCGCAAAAGCGAAGATGGTAGCAAAGACAAGAAGCAGTGCTAAAATTCTCTTCATTTTCTTTCCTCCTAAGAAAGTTCTATCTGGTTTTTTAAACACCGCGCACTTCTTTTTTGCACGGCATTTCTTCCGTTATTATATCAAAGAGGGCGTTCATAGTCAAGATTTACGGTAAATTTACAATTGTTTGGCAGAATGTTACAAAAAAGTCAAGATTCATTTGTGGAAAATGCTTCGCTGATTATTCTTTTATCTCATCAAGTGTCAGGCGGTAGCCGTCCAAAAATTCTTTCATGAACTCCTCCGCCTCCGGAATATCCAATGCATTTATCGATTCGAGGGTCGATTCGGCGGCGCGGTCGAATTCGGTGTTGCCCGCCTTCTTCTCCTCTATACATTTTATATAGGCGCATATTTTGTCCGCAGCCTTGACCAGTTTCCAGAGATCTTCGTCGGTTTCGTCTTTGAAAAAGAACGGCGCAAAGTCGGCGCGCAGATCCTCGGGGAGCATTGAAACAAGGTGCTCGCACGCGCTCTGCTCCACCTGCGCATATGCCTCGCGGATATGCGGGCTGTAATATTTGACGGGCGTTGGCATATCGCCGGTCAGCGTCTCGGGCGCGTCGTGATAGAGTCCGAGCAGGGCGGCTCGCTCGGCGTTGTAATACTTGCCGAAGCGTCTGTTGCCGATGACCGCCAGCGCATGGGCGATGCACGCGGTCTCCATGCAGTGCTCGCTCAGGTTCTCCTCATGGGTGTTGCGCATAAGCGCCCAGCGGTCGATATATTTGAGCCTCGATATCATTGCGAAAAAGTTGCTTGCCATTATTTTGCCTCCGTTTTTCTTTCCACGGAAAGTATAGCATTAAAATCCGCCTTTTTCAAGGCAATAAAACTGCCAATACTATTGACAGAGCAGGCGGTTGCAATTATAATAAAAGTGTTTCAAATGATACAGTTAAAGGTGATTCAATGACGGTGCGCGAATGTGCTTCGATGCTCAGAAACAACAGAATATTTCAAAGCGTCGGCGAGGACAGGCTCGAACGGCTCGTTGAAAATGCAGACATGCAGACCTTTCGCAGGGGCGACGAGATTCTCTCTCCATCGCGCGGCGGGCGCATAATGGGCATGATAATCGCGGGCAGCGCTGCGGTTAACAAAGGGCGCGCGGTCATAAACACGCTCGTTCCCGGCGATATTTTCGGCGCGGTGACTCTCTTCTCCGACGAGCCGTCCCCCGCGACGACCGTTACGGCGCGGGTCGAATGCAGCGCGGTATTCTTTGAAAAAGATGCGATAGCGGAGCTTATTGAGAGCGAGCCGGGAGCCGCTATCGGGTTTGCCGCCTATCTTTCGGCGCGAATACGCTTTCTGACGCGCAGAATCGAGGCTCTGACCGCCGGAGACAGCGCGAGCAAGCTGCTCTCTTATCTGCTCGAACGCGAGCAGGACGGCGAGGTTGACATTCAGAGCTGCGCGGAGCTTGCGCGCAGGCTCGATGTCGGGCGCGCGTCGCTCTACCGCGCACTGGACAGCCTCGAGACAAACGGCGACATACGCCGCGAGGGCAAGAAAATTTTTATCACGGTCAAGGATCGTGGTTAAGCGCCGCCGAGCCGCGAAGCGGCTCCTGCGCGCCCGCAGGGCGCGCGCCGGAAGCGCAGCTTCCGGCGGCGGCGCGAAGCCCGGTTTCAGATATATATATATAAATTCGAAGGAGCAATGCACAATGAAAAAATTCACAAAGATTCTTTCCCTGCTGCTGTGCCTCGCGATGGTTTTCAGCTTCGCGGCATGCACCGGAAAGACCGACGACAGCGCAACGACCACGGAAGAGACTGTTCCGGCGGACACAACGCCGATAAATATCACGACCCTCAAGGGCCCGACGGGCATGGGCATGGCCAAGCTCATCAGCGACAAAAACGCGCAGTACAACATCTCGATAGCCACCGCCGCGACCGAGATAGCGCCCCTCATAATCAAGGGCGAAGCGGATATCGCCGCCTGCCCGCTGAACCTCGCCGCCGCGATATACAAAAAGACCGGCGGAAAAGTTAAGATGATAGCAATCAACACCCTCGGCGTGCTTTCGATTCTCGAAAACGGTGAGAGCATCAAGAGCGTCGCCGACCTCAAGGGCAAAAAGATAGGCGCGACCGGACAGAGCGCAACGCCCGAATATGTCCTCAACTACATCCTCGAAGCAAACGGCATCGACCCCAAAAAGGATGTTGAGATAACCTACTACACCGACCACGCCGAGCTTGCAACGCTCATGGCGACCGGCAAAATTGACATCGCGATGCTCCCCGAGCCCAATGTTACGACCGTCATGGCGAAAAACAGCTCCGTTCGCAAGGCGCTTGACCTGACAGAAGAGTGGGAGAAGGCGACCGCCGCAAAGGGCGAAAAGACCTCGCTCGCGCAGGGCTGCCTGATAGTCCGCACCGAGTTCCTTGAGGCTCACCCCAACGCCGTCAAAGCTTTCCTCGCGGCATATAAAGAATCCGTCGACTTCGTCAACGGCAACACCGAAAAGGCGGCGCAGATGATAGCCGACGCGGGCATAGTCCCCAACGCGCAGATTGCCGCAAAGGCTCTGCCCAACTGCAACATCGTCTATATGACCGGCGACGAGATGATAAAGACCGCAAAGGCGAACTTTGATGTTCTCTTCAAAGCAGACCCCACATCAGTCGGAGGAGCAATGCCCGGTGATGATCTCTACTACACAGGCAAATAAAAAAGCGCAAAAAGTGCCGACCGCGGTCTTGAAAATCGCGGCGGCACTCTTCTGGATATTTATATGGTTCATAGCGTCGCGCGCCGTCGGGTCGGAGCTTCTGCTCCCCTCGCCTACTGTGACGCTCGCGCGCCTTTGGGAGCTTGCACTCAAGGGCAGTTTCTGGCTCGCCGTGCTGCAATCGCTGCTTAGAATCATCGCGGGCTGCGCGCTCGGCATAGCCGCTGGGTCAATACTCGGCGTGCTGACCGCCATGTCGCGCGTGCTCTATGAGCTGTTCACGCCGCTTCTGACCGTCGTGCGCTCAACGCCCGTCGCCTCGTTCATTATTCTCGCCCTCGTGTGGATAAAGCGGGACAACGTGGCTGTTTTCATAGCTTTTCTCATGGTTCTGCCGATACTCTGGGGCAATGTGAGCCGCGGAATAGCCGAGTGCGACCGCGATTTAATTGAAATGGCGCACATATTCCGCTTTTCTAAGAAAGACATGCTCAAAAAGATATACCTCCCGAGCGTCCGCCCGTATTTCTTCGCCGGATGCTCGACAGCGCTCGGTCTCTCATGGAAAGCCGGAGTCGCGGCGGAGGTGCTGAGCCTGCCGAAGCACGCTCTCGGCAGTGAGCTGTATTATTCAAAGATATATCTCGAGACCCCGACGCTCTTCGCGGTGACGCTCGTTGTTATTCTGTTGAGCGTTGCGCTCGAATTCGTCCTGCGCCTGATACTTAAAAAGACTGCGGGGTGGGAGAAATGATAGAGCTTCAGAACATCTCGAAATCGTTTGACGGCGTTTCGGTGCTCGATAACATAAACGCGGAGATTCCCGACAGCGGAATTTTTGCGATATGCGGCGCATCGGGAAGCGGAAAGACGACGCTGATGCGCATAATTCTCGGGCTCGAGCAGCCGGATTCCGGCAATATTTCCGGGCTCGAGGGCAAAAAGACAGCTGTCGTTTTTCAAAATGACCGTCTGCTCCCGTGGCTGAGCGCGTTCGACAATGTTGCCGCCGTGTGCTCAAAGGAACGCGCAAAAGAGATGCTCGAAAAAGTTGAGCTTTCGGATGCGTTGAGCAAAAAGCCCGCCGAGCTCAGCGGCGGAATGTGCCGCAGGGTGGCGTTGGCGCGTGCGCTGGCGTTCGACGCGGATATTCTCCTGCTCGACGAGCCGTTTAAAGGGCTGGACACCGAGCTGCGCGGGCGGATAGTGAAGCTCGTAGAAGACTTTGCAAAGACGAAACCCGTCATACTCATCACCCACGACCCGTGGGAAGTGTCGCTCGCCAAGGCAAAACTTGATATTGAAAAGTAAAAAATCCGGCTGTATCAAACAGCCGGTATTTTTTATTCATTTACGCTGAGGGCTTTTTCCACCTGCTCAAGCACAAGTCTTTCCGCTTCGTCGCGGCTGCCTCTGATGCGGCAGCCCGCGGCTCTGACATGTCCGCCGCCGCCGAGTGCCTTGCATATTGCCGAAGCGTCTATCGGCGCGTGAGTGCGGACGGAAATCTTGAATGTGCCGTCCTTGCCCTCTTTGAGGGTGATTCCCGCTTCCACGCCCTCTATCTGGCGCGAAAGCCCTGGGATGGCATCAGTCTCGCTGTCGTCCGCGCCGCTCTTTGCGAACATATCCTGCGTTATTGTAATCACCGCGCAGCGGCCGCCGAAATACATCTTCAGCGAATCGAGCGCAAGGCGTTCGAGCTGAACATAGCTCAGGCTCTTCGTCTCAAAGAACACACGGTTTATCTCGGATATCTCCGCGCCGCACTCCATGAGCCTCGCGGCCAGAATATGCGTGCGGGCAGTCGTGTTCGAGAATTTGAAGCATCCCGTATCCGTTGAAATGCCGGTATATAAACAGTTCGCTATCGCGGGGGTTATCCCGACTCCGAGCTCATCGGCGAGCGGGCAGAGTATCTCCGCGCAAGCCGCAGCGGTGGAGTCAACGCAGAACTCCTTCGCGTATTCGGTGTTCGAGCCGTGGTGATCGATGCAAAGATCGACTCTGCCGCTGTACTTCTCCGCCGATTCGTCGGAGAGCAGCTTTATATCCGCCACATCGACTGCGGTTATAAACTTCGGCTCAAAATCGCCGAAAATTTCAAGCCCTTTTGCCATAAAGCTGTATTTCGGGGCTATTTCGTCCGCACATTCGAGTCGGCAGCGTTTGCCGAGCGACTGCAGCATATGCATCAGAGCATAGCCGCAGCCGAGCGTGTCGCCGTCAGGATGGGCGTGGCACAGCACGAGTATATCATCGTTTTCACGCAGCAGTTCTGCCGTGCGGGCAATGTCAATTCGCATCTTCATCTTCCTTCAGATCATCGAGCATACGAGCGATATTCATGCCGTGCTCTATCGAGTCGTCGGCGACAAACTTGAGTTCCGGGGTCTTGCGCAGACCTAATCTGTGCCCGACCTCGCGGCGGATATAGCCCATGGCGCTGTCAAGTCCCTTGACGGCTGTTCTGGCGTCGTCGATGCCGCTCATCGAGCTTACGAAGACCTTGGCAAACGAAGCGTCGGAGCTGACCTCGACCTTGACGACGGTGAGCAGCTTGCCCTGCACGCGCGGGTCCTTGAGCTCGCGCATGACGGCAACTATCTCTCTTTTTATATCCTCGGATATTCTGTCAATTCTGTATCCTGCCATATCAGTCGCGATACTCCTCGATGGTGAACGCCTCGAAGATATCGCCCTCCTTAATATCGTTGAACTTTGCAAGTCCTATGCCGCACTCAAAGTTCTGCGCGACCTCCTTGACATCGTCCTTGAAACGGCGCAGGGAAGAAATCTCGTCCTCGGTGATGACGACTCCATCGCGCACCACGCGAATCTTCGAGTTTCTTGTGACCTTGCCGCTGAGGACATAGCAGCCGGCGATGTTGCCGACGGAGGAAATCTTGACTATCTGGCGGACTTCCGCTCTGCCCTGCTGAACCTCGCGGAACTTCGGAGCGAGCATGCCCTTGATAGCCGCCTGAATCTCGTCGATGCAGTCATAGATTATTCTGTAGCAGCGGATGTCAACTCCGTCGCGCTCGGCGTTCTGCGCCGCAACCGGATCGGGTCTGACATTGAAGCCGACGATTATCGCGTTTGATGCGTTTGCAAGCATGACATCGGACTCGTTGATTGCGCCGACGCCGCCGTGAATGATTTTAACTCTGACTTCCTCGTTCGAGAGCTTTTCAAGGCTCTGCTTGACAGCCTCGACCGAGCCCTGGACATCCGCCTTGACGATGATGTTGAGTTCCTTGAGCTCGCCCTCCTTGAGGGATGAGAAGAGGTTCTCAAGAGTAACTTTTTCAAAGGACTTGAACTGCTCCTCTTTCTGCTTCTGTTTTCTCTGCTCAACAAGCTCTCTTGCAAGGCGCTCGTCGCTGACTGCGTCGAATGCGTCGCCCGCCTGCGGAGCCTCAGCAAGGCCCATTATCTCAACGGGGACGGACGGACCCGCCTCATTGACCTTTCTGCCCTTGTCGTCAACCATGACTCTGACGCGTCCGACGGACGTACCGGCAACTATGATATCGCCGGAATGGAGCGTACCGTTCTGGACAAGGAGGGTAGCTATGGGACCTCTGTTCTTGTCAAGGCGAGCCTCTATGACTATACCCTTTGCCGCGCGGTTCGGGTTCGCCTTGAGTTCCTTCATCTCGGCAACAAGAAGTATTGCTTCGAGAAGCTTATCTATATTCATCTTTGTAACAGCCGAAACGGGCACGCATATCGTGTCGCCGCCCCACTCCTCGGGAATGAGGTCATATTCGGTCAGCTGCTGCATGATGCGGTCGGTGGTCACGCCGGGTTTATCCATCTTGTTTATAGCGACGATTATGTCAACTCCGGCTGCCTTTGCGTGGTTAATAGCCTCGATGGTCTGTGGCATGATTCCGTCATCTGCAGCGACAACGAGAACTGCGATATCCGTAGCCTGCGCGCCGCGCGCTCTCATCGAGGTGAACGCCGCATGGCCGGGGGTATCGAGGAAAGTTATCTTCTGACCGTTGAGGTCAACTCTGTATGCGCCGATATGCTGGGTGATGCCGCCCGCCTCTGTCGCGGTGACATCGGTGTGGCGTATAGCGTCAAGAAGCGAGGTCTTGCCGTGGTCAACGTGACCCATGACAACAACGACCGGGTCTCTCGGAGAAAGATCCTCCGCGGAGTCGTCGGAATCGTCGATTATTCTGTCCTCTATAGTGACAACGACTTCCTTTTCGGCCTTTGCGCCGAGCTCGGTCGCGACTATCGCGGCGGTGTCGTAGTCAATAACCTGGTTGACAGTAGCCATAACGCCGAGGGAGAACAGCTTCTTGACAACTTCAGCCGCAGTCATTTTGAGCATGGCGGCGAGGTCGGAGACAACTATCTCATCTGGTATTTTTACGACTATCTGCGGCTTCTTCGCGCGTTCTGCCGCTATACGGGCAAGGCGCTGAGCCTCGGTCTCGCGGCGCGAGGAACGCATGCCCTGCTTGCGGTACTGCGTGGAGCGCTGCTTGAGCTTCTGCTTGTGAACCGACTTGTCGCTCTGCATGCCGTTGTTGGCAGGGGCTATATTCTCATAGCGCTCGTTGTACTTGTCGAGCTCGACATTGCCGGCTCTCGTGTCAACGGTTCTGCGCTCACCCTTTGTGCGCGACTGCATCGGCTTGTTATCATTCTTCTTTTTGGGTCTGTCCTCTGCCGGCTTCGCCGTCTGCTCCTGCGCCTTTGCGGCGGGTTTCTCGTTCTTGGCGGCGGGCTTTGCATCCTTTGCGGGAGCAGACTTCTGTGCGGGCTTCGCCGCAGCTTCTTTCTGCTCGCTCTTCTGCTCGGCTGCCGGAGCCTCCTTCTTTGCGGGGGCTTCTTTCTTACTCTTGAGAGCAAAATATTCATCGAAGCTGTCGACCGCGTTCTCCTTGGTCACGGTGTCGAATAGCAGATCAAGCTCGTCGGATTCAAGAGCCGTCATCGAGGATTTTTTCGCGCCGCCGAAGTTCTTTTCGATGAGCTCGGTGACGTAATTTGTCTTGACGTCCAGATCCTTTGCAACGTCACGGACGCGATATTTGGCATTTATCATACATTATCCTCCCCATAGGCGATGTTAAGTATTGTTTGTATGCGGGACGCGAGTCCCCGGTCGTCGACCGTAAGCACGGCGGAGCGCAGCGAAGTTGCATGCCCTATCTCCTGCATGGTGTATCCGGTCTTTATTATCGGAACTGAGCGTCCCTCGCTGCTGCACGCGCGTTCAAACTCTTCGCAGAGCCGCTTGGACGCATCGGACGAGAGCAGGCACAATCTTGCATGACCGTGCTTTATCGCCGTCTGCGCTGCGTCGTGTCCGCAGCTGAGCTTTCCCGCCCTGCGGCAGATGCCGAGCATGGAAAGAGCCTTGTCAGTCTCCACTTTCGTCCATCTCCTTTTCCATCAGGTCGTAGACCTCCTGAGGAATCTCGCAGTTGAACTCGCGCTCAAAGCGGTGGGACTTTATCGCCTTTTTAAGGCAGTCTGCGCTGCGGCAGACATAAGCGCCCCTGCCGGGCTTTCTTCCCGTAAGGTCGAGCGAAACTTCGCCCTCCGGGCTGCGAACCACTCTGACGAGCTCTTTTTTCGGCTTCATCTCGTTGCAACCGTTGCATCTGCGCAGCGGTATCTTCTTCTGCTTCACACCGCTCACCTGCCTTTCAAAAGTAATAAGTCGTTATATATCGAAGTTTATTGTCGGCTCTTCAATGCCGCTCTCGGGCTTTATGTCAATCTTCCAGCCGGTGAGCTTGGCGGCAAGGCGGGCATTCTGACCCTTGTTGCCGATAGCGAGGGAGAGCTGGCTGTCCGGCACTCTGACGCGGCAGACCTTCTCTTCGCCCTCTTCGACCGTGACGTCAACGACATCGGCGGGAGCGAGCGCTGCTGCGATAAACTCCTCGGGCACATCGCTGTATTTGACTATATCTATTTTCTCGCCGCCGAGCAGGTCGACTATCTTGCCGACACGCGCGCCGCGCGGACCGATGCATGCGCCGACGGGATCGACATCCGGGTCTGCGCTGTAAACTGCCATCTTTGTTCTGGAGCCTGCCTCTCTGGCGACCGCCTTTATCTCAACGGTGCCGTCGAATATCTCGGGAACTTCCTCTTCAAACAGTCTTCTGACAAGACCGGGATGAGTTCTCGAAATAGTTGCGCGGGTGTTCTTGTCTGTGCTGCGAACGCCGGCGACATAGACTTTGATAATATCATTGGGCTGAAGCACCTCGTCGGGGAGCTGCTCGCTCTTGTAGAGCACGGCTTCGGTCTTGCCGAGGCTGACGACCGCATCGCCCGACTCGGGGATAACGCGCTGGACGGTGACGGTGATGATCTCCTGATTGTGGCTCTCAAGCTCGCTGCGAAGCTGACCCTGCTCTGCCTCGCGGATAGCCTGGCGAAGCATATGTTTGCCCTTTTCGGCGGTTATTCTGCTGACCTTTGCGGTCTCGACGGGAATCTCAACGATATCGCCGGGCATTGCGCCTTTCTTATACTGCTGAGCCTGCTCGACGAGCAGATCAGTGTCGGGATCGGATATCTCGGACACTACGGTCTTGCGCAGATAAACGCGGAACTCGCCCTTGTCGGCGTCGACATCGCAGAAGACGATGTCCTTGTTGTTATATTCCTTTTTCAGCGCGCCGATGAGGACATTCTGGATGCTCTCGCACATCGCGTCAACGGTGACGCCGGTGTCCTTGCTGAGCAGTTTCACGGCTTCGAAGAACTCCTTGTTCTTCTTGCTTTCCTCGTTTCTTTCTTTTTTATTCATTTTCCAAATCAATCCTTTTAAGTGAATTTTTTATTTCAAACGGCGCACGGCGCGCCGGGGATAGCAAACCGACTGTAACAGTCAGCCACATCTGATTCGCGGGCGGATGATATCAGCTATATTTATCGTCTGAGTGAAGTGAGGTCAATCCCTCAGTCACTTCGTGACAGCTCTCTTTACACAAGGGAGCCAGTATGAATATCACGAAATCGGGGTTGGCTCTTCGTCGTCGGTGCGGGGATATTTGGCGTCGATTGCTTCGCAGAGCTTCGACTTTGCCTCCTCCATATTCACGCCGGTGAGCTGAGCCGCCGCCATGGTGCGGTGGCCGCCGCCGCCGAGATATTCCATGATTATCTGGACATTCAGATCGCCGTAGGAACGCGCCGAGATATTGACGCTGTCCTTTCCGCTGTCGAAGATAACAAACGAGGCTTTTACGCCGCTGACTTCAAGCAGTTCGTCCGCCGCCTGGGCGCTGAGCAGTCTCGCGTTCTCCATGCCGGGTGCGGTGCAGGCTATGGCACAGCCCCTGTAGATATGCGCGGCGGAGATTATCTCGCTGCGCTTGCGGTTGCTCTCGATCGAATTCGAGAACAGGCGTTTTACCGCGACGGTATCTGCGCCCTTGCCCTTGAGGAAAGCCGCCGCTTCAAAGGTTCGCACACCTGTTGAGAGGACAAATTCCTTTGTGTCGAGCATTATGCCCGCAAGCATTGCCTGAGCCTCAACGGGAGACAGCGTCGGCGCGGGGGTTATATAGCGCATGAGCTCCGTGACCATTTCGCAGGTCGACGAGGCGTTGGGGTCATGGAAAAAAATGAGCGCGTCTTTGATATGATCAACCGACTTTCTGTGATGGTCGATAACGACCGTGGCGGACGCCTTTTCATAGAGAGTCGGGAAATCGACAAAGCTGCTCTTATGGGTATCGACAACGACGAGCAGGGTCTTTCTCGTCATGAGCGCGAGGGCTTCGTTGACATCGATTATCTTGCCGTCCCAGCCGTCAGCTCGGAGCATATCGACAGCGGCGCCGGCAAAGCTGCGGTTTTCATCGAGGGCGATATACGCGTCGATGCCGAGGGCGCGGGTTATCGACGACACGCCGACTGCCGCGCCGAAAGCGTCCATATCCGGGAACGAATGACCCATTATCATCACGCGGTCGCTCGCGCTGATAAGACTCGAAAGAGACGAAGCCGCGACGCGGGTCTGGAATTTTGTGACCTTTTCGACGCTCTTGGAAACGCCGCCGAAGAACTCATACTCGTCCTTCGTCTTGACCGCCGCCTGATCGCCGCCGCGTCCGAGCGCCATATCGAGCGCCTGCTCGGCGGACTTTTCGCAATCGGTTATGGCAACGCCCGTGCCGACGCCTATTGAGAGGGTCAGACCGAGCACTCTTTCTTTATATTTATATTCGCGTATCTTGTCGAGAACGCTGAAACGGTCGGCGCGCATCTTCTCGAGCACATCGCTCTGGGCGATTATCATGAACCGCTCCTCGGAGATTTTGCGCATGATGCAGTCATACTGCCCTGTCCAGTTCTCTATCACCTCTTCGACTCCGCCGCGTATCGCCGCGCGCTCGCTGTCTCTGTAGTCCGCCTTGATATCCGCGATATCGTCGGTCTGCAGAAGCATTATGATGGGTCTGTTCTTTATGTAAGCGAGCTGAGCGCGCTTCATCTCGCTTACGTCGGTGAAATAGAAAACATATTCTTTCCCGCCCTTGAACTCGAACGAGGACGGGGTGACTATATAATAGGAATCTTTGATTTTGACTATGGCTGCGCCGTTCGACTCCGCCTGCTCGGGATCGCAGCCGCCGATAAACGGCTGGGCGAGCTTGCGGTCGATGACCGACTCATCCATAAAAGTATGGAAAAAGCTTCTGTTGAAAAGCTCGATTATCCCGTCGCCGTCACAAACGAGCATAGGCATGGGAAAATCGTTGACGGAACCGGCGTCGGTCGCGTCGAGGCTGTGCGACGCCATGTCCCTTAGCTGGCGTTCACGGTTGCGGATGTTAAAGAACTTGACAATCTTATAGACCGAGAACGCGATGAGAAGGACACTACCCACAAGCGCCGCCCACCCGCTGTAGCGGACAGCGACAACAACAATGAACGCAGCCGCCGCAACAAAGGCAGCTATTTCCACTGCGAGCTCTCGCAGGAAATCCTTAAAACTCATTCATCAGACCTCCATAATAACGGGAAGAATCATCGGGCTGCGCTTGGTGCGCTCATACATCAGGTGAGATATCTCGTCCCTGAGGCTTGCCTTGATGCTGTTCCAATCGAAATATCCGCCGTCCGTCTGGGCTTCGATAGCCTCAACGGCGACTTCACGCGCGGCGTTTATAAGCTCCTCGGACTCCTTGACATAGACGAAGCCTCTCGTCACGACATCGGGACCGGAAACTATCATGCCGCTCTCGCGGTCAATGCAGACGGCGACGATAACGAGACCGTCCTGCGCGAGATGCTTTCTGTCTCGAAGCACGACCGAGCCGACATCGCCGACGCCGTAGCCGTCGACAAACACTCTACCTGCGGGCACGGTTGACGTACATCTGAGCGCCTTTTTGCTGATCTCGGCGACCCTGCCGTTGTCGGCGATGAGTATATTCTCCTTAGGGATACCCATACTCAGCGCGAGACCCGCGTGTTTTCTGAGATGTTTGAGCTCGCCGTGAACCGGAATGAAATATTTCGGCTTGACGATGCCCATTATCATTTTCAACTCCTCCTGGCAGGCGTGACCGGAGACATGGACTTCGTACATCTTCTCATATACGACATCCGCGCCGAGCTTCATCAGCTCGTTGACGACACGGCTGACGGTCTTTTCGTTGCCGGGAATCGGAGTTGCGGAAATTATAACATAATCGTTTGGATGAATTTCGACCTTACGGTGATCCGAGAACGCCATGCGGGTCAGGGCGCTCATAGGCTCGCCCTGGCTGCCCGTGGTGATGATAACGAGCTTATCGGCGGGATAGCGGTTTATCATATTGATATCGATAACTATCCCCTCGGGTATATTGAGATAGCCGAGCTCCGCCGAGATGCTCACGACATTTTCGAGGCTTCTGCCGACGAGCGCGACCTTGCGTCCGAGGCTCGCCGCAACATTCATTATCTGCTGCACGCGGTGGATATTGGAAGAGAATGTTGCAACTATTATGCGGTTGTTGCCAGCCTTGCGGAAGAGGGTCTCGAACGATTCGCCGACCTTTCTCTCGCTCTCGGTGAAGCCGGGACGCTCGGCGTTGGTGGAGTCGGACATAAGGCAGAGGACTCCCTCCTGCCCTATCTCGGCGAGTCTGCCGAGATCCATCATGCCGCCGTCGATAGGCGTTGTATCGATTTTGAAGTCGCCCGTGTGGACGATAGTGCCGCCCTCGCAGCGGATAGCGAGTCCGAGTGCGTCGGGTATGGAATGGTTGACATGGATAGCCTCAACGGTAAAGCCGCCGAGGGTTATCACGTCGCCGGGCTTGATGACGTTAAGAGTGGCGGAATTGAGCAGTCCGTGCTCACGCAGCTTCCCCTGAATGAGTCCGATGGTGAGCTTCGTGCCGTAGACGGGTACATTGAGAACCTTGAGAAGATAAGGCAGACCGCCGATATGATCCTCATGTCCGTGGGTTATGACTATTCCGCGTATCCTGTCCGCGTTGCGCTCGACATAGGTGAAATCGGGAAGCACGAGATCGACTCCGAGCATATCCTGATCCGGGAATGCAAGTCCGCAATCGACAAGGAACATATCCTCGCCGTATTCAAACAGTGTCATATTCTTGCCCACTTCATTCAGGCCGCCTAAAAACGACACTTTTATAGGCTTGGGCTCAGCCTTCGATTTGCCCGGTGCGGGCTTAATTTTGCCGTAACTGCGGTAGCTGCGCCTGCCCGCAGTCTTCTTTGCGGGCGCAGACGCTGCGCCGGTTTCTTTTGCTTTTGGCATAGAAATCTCCTTTTCTGTTAAATTTTTGATGTAAGTAGAACCCCGACCGGTCAAGGTGCGGGAATTAAAGCCTTGTCTGTTAAAAACGCGATGATATTTTCAGCATAGATACAAGACAAATTTCGGGTAGTTAAGACATATGCGTGCAGTCATAATACAAAAATATCCCTATTGTTAATTTTACTATGATTGGATAAAACTGTCAAGTGTGTTGCACCCGATAGGGACAAATCGGTAAATACAATTTAAGCCACACGCGATGCAATAAAATTATGCGCAGCCTACAGAAAGACACATCGGCAAAAGGTGTTGCAATCACTTTGCGCCGGAGGAGATGAACGCCTGCGCTTCGGCGCAGAGCTCGCGCGCGGTCTCCTCGTCAAAGCTCTGCGCAGTCAGGCGGAATCGCCCGTTTCCGAGCGGTGAAATATGCGTTTTTCCGCGCTTTTCGACAAGCACGAAGCCGTTCGCCCCGTCGCGCCCGAAGGAGAAGTTCTCGCCCTCGAACTCGTCGAGATAGTCGGGCGGCAGTTCAAGCTGCGCCGTGGTGCTGTAGACAAACAGCGGCGGCAAAAGAGAATAGAGCTCGGGGAAGGTCATATTCTTCTCTTCCAAGATGCAAGCGAGCTTCGCCGCGGTGAACAGCGCGTCGCGCGACCAGAACTGGCGCGCTGCGAGACGGCGTGCGACATTGTCCGAGCCGTCCGACGGGGCAGAGAGATAGCGATAAGCCGTCCTGCCGTAGCTGCGTGCGAGGTCATCGAGAAATGCGGGAGAATCATAAGGGACGGAGATATCCCGCCCGCTCTCTAGCTCGTACATTCCGCAGAGGGCGATTAGCTTGACAAACGGCACGACTCCGGTCTTTTCAGTATATGCGCTAAGGCTCGTACCCCTGCGGTTTATTCTGAGGGTCAGCATGCGCTCGTTCGATGTGGTGCGCATGCAGTCGTTTATGAGCGCGGATATCGTCGGGTCGGAACTGAGTATCGCGCAGTCGGCTACGCCGTAAGGCACATGGCGCATCAGCTCGTCGCGGTAGAGCATACCCATGGCGGACATATCAAAGAGCCGCCCGCACGACGGCGCGGGAGATAAATCGGTCTCCATGAAATCCGCCGTCTTTCTGCCGAGCGCCGCGGACACGCTCAACCCGTTTTCGCCAAAGATGCTGACCGTCCCCTCCCCGGCGCAGACGAACACGCCCGCATTGAGCGACGAGAACGGAACTAAAAAAGATAGCTGGGATTCAAAGGAAGCGCCGAACGACCACGCATTGACACCGGAGACTCGCAGCCCGGCGCACACTGCGTCGGCGCAGGCCTTGGAATACTCGTCGTTTCGGCAGGCGACGCCTACTCTGCCGCGCCCAAAAGCCGCACCGACTGCCGCGCCCGCTCTCGCGCAGTCGGACGCAGTGAGCCCATGCGCACGTTTTATAAAAGCCGCCGAGTCCGCATCGTAGCTGTACATGATAACCCCTCCGAAGATATGATATTCCTATTATTGCCTGCCGGGAGCGGTTTTAAGCCGAAGTTTCACACATTTATAAATGTGCGGCGGGGCGGCAAAATCACCTTGTTTTTGACCCGACTTAGTGATAGAATTAATTAAAACAACCCAACGGAGTGAAATATGAGCGAACTGAAAAAAGTTGAGATATTTACCGACGGCGCATGTTCGGGCAATCCCGGACCCGGCGGCTGGGGCGCCGTTCTGCGCTATGGCGAGCACGAGGCGGAAATGTCCGGCGGCGACGCGAACACGACGAACAACCGCATGGAGCTCACGGCGGTCATAAGCGCGGTCGAGAGGCTCAAGGAGCCCTGCGATATAAAAATATACACCGACTCACAGTATGTTGCGAACGCGTTTTTAAAAGGCTGGATATGGAACTGGAAGAGGAACGGGTGGAAAAAAGCCGACAAGAAGCCTGTTTTGAATCCCGAGCTGTGGGAGCGGCTGCTCAAGGCGCTTTCAAAGCACGAATATGAGTTCATATGGGTCAAAGGACACGCGGGGCACCCCGAGAACGAGCGGTGCGACAGGCTCGCGGTAGCCCAGAGCGAAAAATATGCAAAGAAGTGAACTGAAAATGAAAAATGTAGCGATAATACTTCAGGATCTGCGAAGCGGCGGAAGCGAGCGGTTTGCGAGCAGGCTGTCGCATCTGCTGAGCGAAAAATTCAACGTCTATGTCCTGGTCTTTGACGCGAGCGAAAAGCGATTCGACTGCGCGGGCGAATTCGTTGATCTAAAATTACCCGCAGGCAAAGGCACGGCACAGCGTGCTGTTATTATGCTCAAGCGCGCCGCGGCGATAAAAAAATTCGTCAAAGAGCATAATATATGCACTGCGTATTCGTTCACCCACGCGCCGAACGAAGCGCTCGCGCTCTCGGGCGCGAAGTGCATGAAATATATCTCCTGCCGCGACTATGTGCGGCTCATAAAGAGCTCGAAGCTCTATTCATTCGCGCTGCGGCACGGATGCAATGTTCTCTTCAATGCCCTCGAAATGCAGAAAAAATGCGAAGAGATGTTCCCGGGAAACGAAGATAAGCTTTTCACGGCATATAATATCATCGACTGCGAAAAAGCCCGCGAGGACGCAAAAGAAGAACTCGACGAAGAATACAAAGAATTCTATGACACGCACAGAGTTATAGCTTTCTCTTCGAGATTCGTTGATCAGAAATGCCAGTGGGATATGCTAAAAAGCTTTGAGCTGCTGAAAAAAGATATCCCCTATGCGGGGCTGATATTCCTCGGGTGCCGCGGCGAATACGAAAACGCCGTTCGCGAGATGGCGAAAAAGAGCGAATATTCAAGCGACATAGTCTTTGCGGGATTCCAAAAGAATGTGTTCAAATTTGTATCCCGTGCGGATGTTTTTGCAATGACTTCTTACTACGAAGGCTTCCCGAATGTCATTGTTGAGGCGTTGGCGGTCGGCACTCCGGCGGTCAGCACGGACTGCACATCGGGGCCTGCCGAGGTTCTCGCGCCCGGTCGCCCGTTCCTGCCGCACTGCGACAAGATGACAAAAGTCGATTGCGGAATCCTCTGCCCCGTCATGTCCGAGAGTCCGGACTTTGACTACGGCAACATAAACGACGCCCACCGCGAATACGCGAAGGCACTCAAAACACTGCTGACGGACGGCGAGCTTCGCGCCCGTCTTTCGGAAAACGGAAAGAAGCGCGCAGACGAGCTGAGCGCAGAAAATATGAAGCAGGTCTATTTCGACCTGACCGACAACTGATTCGGAGGTAACAACAATGAACAGATATCTTATAGTCGGCGCGGGGCGCAGCGGAATCAACGCCGCGCAGCTGCTTATCAAAGTCGGCGAGGATTTTATAATCTACGACGGCAACGAGAATTTCGACACTGCGGCGGCGTGCGAAAAAATAGGCAGGGATAATATAGAATTTATCCTCGGCGATTTTTCGGGCTTCGATTTTTCGCGCGTTGACATTTGCGTAGTAAGCCCCGGCGTATCGCTTGAGACGCCGATAATGAAAGCCGTCAAAGAGCATAATATACCGATCTGGGGCGAGGTCGAGCTTGCCTACAGGCACGACAAGGGCACGGTTATCGGCATAACCGGCACGAACGGCAAGACCACGACAACTTCGCTCACCTATGACATAATGAAGCGCCACGCGAAAAAGGCTCTGCTCGTCGGCAATATCGAGATTCCCTACACCGGATACGCGCTCGAGAGCGACAAGGACAGCGTGACAGTCGCGGAGATAAGCAGCTTTCAGCTTGAAACTATGGTGACCTTCAAGCCGCATGTCACGGCTATTCTCAACATTACGCCCGACCATCTTGACAGGCACAAGACGCTCGAAAACTACATCGCGATAAAAGAATCGATAACCAAGAATCAGGACGAGAACGACTTCTGCGTGCTCAACTACAACGACCCGGTTCTGCGCGAATTCGGCAAGACCCCGCGCTGCAAAGTAATATTCTTCAGCTCTTCGGAAGAGCTCGAGAGCGGAGTGTTCCTGCGCGGCGATACGATGATAATAAAAGAAAACGGCGTTGAAACGCCCGTCTGCACGACGAAAGACACGAGTCTTGTCGGCATGCACAACTACGAAAATATCATGGCGGCTATCGCAATGACCCACGCCATGGGCGTGCCGCTCGACACCATCCGCCAAGGCATAAAAGAGTTCACGGCGGTCGAGCACAGGATAGAATTCGTCACCGAGAAGAACGGAGTCAAATACTACAACGACTCAAAGGGCACGAACCCCGACGCGGCGATAAAGGCGGTCTATGCCATGCCATCGCCGACAATTCTCATAGGCGGAGGCTACGACAAAAAGTCAAGCTATGACGAGTGGGTCGCGACATTTGAGGGCAGGGTAAAAGAACTTCTGCTCATAGGCAAGACGAAGCACGACATTGCCGCCGCCTGCGACAGGGCCGGCTTCAAGGCTTACAAATTCGTCGACACGCTCGAAGAGGCGGTCAGCATAGCTGCCGCCGACGCCGAGAGCGGCGACTGCGTACTGCTCTCCCCCGCATGCGCGAGCTGGGATATGTTCAAATGCTATCAGCAGCGCGGCGAGATATTCAAGGACTGCGTAAGAGCGTTATAAAAGCCATAAAATAAAGCGAGCCGCCGCGGGATATCTGCGGCGGTTTTGTGTTGGAGTGCTCGGCATGTGAAATAACTCGGCGGTAGATGCGGCAGTGATGCATCAAGTCGCCGCGCAAAAGAGGTTCGCACCAATAAAATCGTGCAAACTTCGCGGGCGGATGATAATCCCTACTGCGCACTTTTTCACTATTCACTTTTACCTTTCGCTTTGAGCGTCAGCGAAACAATCCCTCAGTCTTGGCTTCGCCGAGCCGACTCCCCTGCAGGGGAGCCTATGGTGGTGCTGATTTTGTGCTTCCAGTGTGAGGTCGGTTTGTAGGGGTCGGCGACCTCGACGACCCTTTGACGCGCAAGCGTCACGGTGTTTTGAGGTAAGTGCAAGTGTAACAATCCCTCAGTAGCTTTATCCACTATATAGATTTCAAGGGCAGGCGAACGAAGTTCGCCACTACGGTCGGTAGGATAAATCTTTGCGAAGATTTCATGCCGCTGTCGCGGCAGCGGTGCGTCGAGTCGCCGCACCCTACAAACTGAGCATCAGCAAACAGCAAAAATACCGCAGGGCTTTTGCTCTGCGGTACTTTGATTTCAGGCTTTATTTATGCTCGGCGAGATATCTGTCCACGACGGACTCGACATAATCGGGGCGGTCGGTGATGATACCGTCAACGCCGTTTTCGAGCATCTGGATAACATCCTTTTCCTCGTCGACGGTCCATGCGTTGACCTTAATGCCGGCGGCATGGGCGCGGCGGACGAGCGCTTTTGTCGCAAACGCCTTATGCGGATGCAGTGCGTCGCAGCCGATTTTCTGCGCGAGGTGCAGAGGCTGGAAGAACCATCTTCTGACTACCTGTCCGTAAATCGGATAGAGATACGCCGTCTTGCACTTGGGATCGTACTTCTTCGCCTCAACAAGCATCTTATAGTCGAAGCTCGAAATGAGAAGCTCATCGAAAAGTCCGTAGTCCTTGACTGCCTCTATCGTCTTGCGCACTATGTCTTCGCGCTCGGACTTGTTGGGCTTTATCTCGATATTCATAACGCTCAGCTTGTCGCTCTTCTTCATGCACTCGAGGTACTCCTCGACGGTGGGTAGAGTGACGCCGGCGAAGTCCTTTGAGAACTTGCTGCCGAAATCGAGCTTGCGGATATCGTCAAACATATAGTCGCCGATAGCGCCGGTGCCGTTGGACATCTCGTCAACGGTGTCGTTATGGCAGATGACTATATGCCCGTCCTTGGTGATATGGACGTCGGTCTCGGTTCCGTCGGCTCCGAGCTCGACTGCTTTTTCAAATGCGGGTATCGTGTTCTGGGGAGCATAGCGGTTAGCACCGCGGTGTGCGATTATCTTTGGCTTATTCAACACTGTTCACCTCTGAAAAATTTCTGAGGACATTATAGCACTTCGCCGCTGAAAATTCAACAGGAATGTGATAACGCTGAAATAATTATTAAATTTCTGCTTTTATTGTACTTAAGTCCAAAACGCTGTTGCAAGCTATTAATATTTTTGCTATAATGATAAGAGCTTTTATGCAAATTGTCGATGCTTCCCGATTGAATTTTTTTCATATCGGGGGGCTAAAACAACTGTCTGCGGGCGTATTTCCCCTGCTTCGCCGCGGACCTGAAGGAGTGTTGAAATGGGAAAGAGTAATCTCAAAGAAAAGGTCAGCACGACATGGAACAATGTCGTACTGCACTGGAAAACACCCGCCTTGGGCAAATATGTCTCCTACAAAGAGATAATTGCCTACGGCGTCGGAGGAATGGGCGTTCAGTTCGTCATGTTCTTCTGCTCGCTCATCGCGCTTTCCGCAACGAGCTTCCTTGTCGGAAACACAATAGGCATCAAGCCGATGCACTTGCAGTATATGGCGGTCGCATCGACTATTATCGGCTTCGGAATCACTATCGGACGCTCTTACATAATCGACAGCGCCCGCTTTAAATCCGGAAAATTCCGTCCCTGGCTTGCGATAACCGGTATTCCCACCGTTATTATAGCGGTCGTGTTCGTCTGGCTGCCATATGAGACGATGTCGTATATGCAGAAAGTCATTGCGGTTTTCCTCTGCTATAACCTTCTGCAGTGCTTCTATCCGTTCTTCCAGCAGGCATACACAGACCTTGCAAACGTCATATCGCCCAACTCCCATGAGCGTACCGATATCGTTTCGGTCTCGTCGATCATCTACTCCATGGCGCCGTCCCTCACGGGTCTTTTCGTGCCGATGCTCTCGACGCTCACCGGCGGTCTGAACTCCATCACCACATACCGTATAATCCATCCCCTCGTCGCCGTTGTCGGACTTCTTCTGTCCTATGTGGCATACGCGGGAACGAGAGAGAGAATAATCGTGGCGGAGAGCCACGTTACCCAGTTCAAATTCTCCGACGCATTCCGCGCCGTTGCAAAGAACAAATATTTCTGGATAACCTCCCTTGCAGGCTGGCTCGGCTTCCTTGAGGGCGCAGTCGGCGTTATCATCGGCTGGACATTTATATATGCCTACCCCGACAGAATGGGTCTTTACGGAGTCGCAACGACGCTTATCGGCAACGCGGCGCTCTGGGCAATGCTCATCTGTCCGATAGCGATAAGAGTCCTCGGCAAGAGAAACCTGCTTATCTGGTGCAATGTTACAAACGTCGTGCTCATCGGACTGCTCTATCCCCTTTACAACAACATTCCCGCTCTTATAATCCTCTACTATCTCAACGGATTCATCAACTCTTTCTCGATAGTCTACAACCCCGGCATCAACGCCGACATGCGTGACTATCAGCAGTATTTCACCGGCGAGCGCATAGACGGAATGTTCGGCGCGGTCGGCATAATCGGCTCGTTCATCGGAATGTTCACCGGCATGGTGCTCCCGACCATCTATCAGATGCTCGGCCTTGAGGACAACTACGACGTGCTCGAAGTCGCTTCGTTCAGGGAGGATATGTTCGACGTGCTCATCATCGCCGCAGTTATCGGCGCGGCGCTCAACTTCGTCCCCTACCTCTTCTACGATCTGACCGAGACCAAGCAGCGCGGCATAGTCAAGGTGCTCAAGATACGCGCGATGTTCGAGGACTACGGCAACGGTATTCTCCGCGACGAGAGCATCGTTGAAGCCATAGACATAATCGACGAAGCAAATCTCCTCTACAAAGACAGAACCCTCATGACCACAAAGGACGACATCAAGAAGGCAGAGAGACTGCCCGCGAGAACGCCCGAGGAAAAAGAGTTCAAGAAGAACGAAATCAAGCGACTGAAAGCCGCTTACAAAGAATTCAACACTCAGAACCGCGGCATAAAGAAAGACCGCATAAATCAGGCAAAGGCCATGCCCAAGAGCACCGACGCCGAGAAGGCGGCGAGAAAAGCCGCGATAAAGGCCGCGAAGAAAGAGAACAGAGAGCTCAACAAGCTCAATGCGGACATCTCCGTGTGCGATTTCATCATCGACGAGATGAACAAATACAACACCCCGCGTATCCAAAAGCAGGTCGAGCGTTCCCGAGCGCTTGAGGCTGCCGGATACAACGGAATATTCTACTACAGCAAAGAGGACATGGCTGAAGCCAAGGCTCTGCCGAAGTCCACTCACGAGGAGCGCGAGATTCGCAGCGACGCCATAACCCGCGCCCGCGCGCTCAAGAACGCCAGAAAGGCAATGATAAAGTTCTACGGCTCGCCCGAAAATATCGTCGAGCCTTCAGACGATGCGTTCAAGGCCGCAGAGGCTCTGCCGGACGACACCTTCGCGCATCAGTTCGAGAAGAAGAGAACCGTCAAGAAGCTCGTCAACGAGAAGTCGAAGTACATCAGAAGCGTCAAGCCTCTTCTCGACGCAAGACGCCAGCTGACGGAAAAAGAAAACTACGCGCATCTTGACGATATCCGCGCAAGATACGCCGACGCAAAAGCGAACACCGACGCCGAGTACGAGGCGCGCAGAGTCGAGATTGAGAGACTCGAAGAGGAGCGCAAGGCAGACCTCGAGCGCAGGAAGCAGGAGCGCCTGGCAAAGAAGAACGGAAAGTGAGGAACAGACGATGAAAAAATTCAGTAAAATAGCAGCCGTTGTTGCGCTGATGCTCGTTGTCTGCCTCTCTTTCACAGGCTGCGGCAATCTCGGCAACGCGATAATCTCCGCCCTCTCCCTCGATGTCACGGTCGACGACCCGGCGCTCATCAAGGTTGAGGATATACTCGACAAGACCGTCAAGACGGAATCCGTCAAGAGCGGCGACTTCACCTATACATTATATACCGACAACACCGCCTGCATCACGGGCTACACAGGGAGCAACCCCGTTGTTTCCATTCCCGCGGAGATAGACGGCGCAAAGGTAGTCGGTCTCGAGAATAAGGCTCTCAAAAGCAGCAGCACGCTCAAGGAGCTCATACTCCCCGACTCTGTCGAGGCGATTGGCAACTATGCCGCGATGTACTGCGACAGTCTTGAGAAAGTAACCATCGGCAAGAACATCAAGCACATCGGCATCAGCGCGTTCGAGGGCTCGCAGGAGAACGCCTACACCGGAAAGAGCAAGCTTACGACCGTTGTTTTCAACGGCGCGCCCAAGACCATATCCGAAAAGGCTTTCTACTTCTGCTCCGCGCTGACCGAAATAGTCCTGCCCGAGGGCGTTGAGACCATCGGCGACTGGGCGTTCGCGAAGTGCTTCAGCGCAAAGAAGATAATTATCCCCGAGGGCGTCACTCAAATTGACGACCACGCGTTCCTCAAGTGCACCGGAGCGGTCGAGATATCGATTCCCGGCACGGTTGAGAGCATTGCGGTGAGCACATTCTACCGCTGCTCCTCTCTCGAAAAGCTCACTCTCGGCGAGGGAGTCAAAAAGCTCGAAAAGGGCGCGTTTGAAGAGTGCAAATCGCTCAAGACAGTCGTCCTACCCGAGAGCATGGAAGAGCTCGGCAAATATGCGTTCTACAACTGCACCGGACTCGACGAGATAACCATTCACCTGTCTCTTATACACATCTGACGCTGCCGACGATATGCAGTGTGTAGAT
>OJQI01000344.1_pt1 | contig 26174 bp, 23 predicted proteins | sample 1598711 | NCBI WGS metagenome assembly OJQI01 (sample SAMN03922505, study PRJEB24848) | human gut metagenome | isolation source: stool sample | host: Homo sapiens | place: Germany | collected 2011-11 | reverse complement strand
TCTACACACTGCATATCGTCGGCAGCGTCAGATGTGTATAAGAGACAGCCATCGTTGTCAGCATCGTCCGCATCGCCGGTTTTGCCGTCATCGGCTGTCGCGCCCGCATCGCCATTCGCCACAGCATCCGTGCGATTTTCGCCGGCATGGTCGTTTCGATCGCCGTCTTGAGCCGGTGCAGCACCATTTGCAGGTACGTCAGCGTTCTCAGCCGTCGGCTGCCTAACCGCCTGCCGTTCCTGCTCCTTCTGCTCATTCGGCTGTTCCGTCTTATCGCACGGCTGCCGCTGTTCCGGCATCGTCTCCGACGGTTGTTCCGGCTGCGATTGCGACTGCAGTTGCGATTGCGCTTGTTCGTTCGATGGCTGCTGCGATTCGCCGTCGTCCGTAAGGCATTGTGCGTCGTCATCGTCCGTTGCGGACTGTCCGGCAACATCTTGCCCGGCAATGTCGGCAACGTCCGATCCGACTGCGTTTTCAGCATCGGATTGTTGTGTCGATTCCGGCTGGCTCGCTGCGGATTCGGCGGCCACGTTGCCGCCATCCGTCACCGTTTCGTCGGCGAACGCGGTCGCGCCGGCTCCCGTGGTGCCGGCCAGCACCGCAATCGTGACAAGCAATGCGGTGAATTTTCCCATCCGCGCGCCACACCGGCTTATGAAGCCGGCAAGCGGGTCCTTCATCCACTTCATGACATGTCCATCTCTCATGGCGCTGCGGCGAATTGCCTATGCGCCTCCATGCCTTGAACCTTATGGATGAACGTTTTGAAACCCGTCCCCTCCATTGATGGGTTCGGGGAACGTACGGACCCGCGAAAATCGCGGCCTTCCCCCTTATCCTTTACGCGGCCAGGCGGAAGCGTGCCGCATGATTCGGTGTCGGGGCCGCATCGACCGCACGACCATGCAGCACAACAGCATGCCGCCCATCGTGCAAACGATGGTCATGGCGAGCGCGCCCAGTTCGGTCGCACGTTCGTCGCGCACGTCGGCCGGATCTGGCGCGGGCAGCGGTATTGCGACGCGATGCCCGGAGACTAGCAGCCGATGCGTGTTGATGCCGTATGGCGTGCAGGTCATCAACGTCAGCCGGTCTTCGCCGGGCACGATTTTCAACCGTGAGACGTCGTCCGGTTCGATCACGCTGATTCGGTCCACTTCGTATCCCAGCGTCTCGTCCATCACTTTGATGTACATGAAATCGCCGTCGTGCAGTTCGTCGAGCCGTGTGAACATCAACGATTTGACCAGGCCGCGATGCCCGGTGACCACCGTATGCGAGCCAGTGCCGCCGACCGGCAGGCTGGTGCCGTACAGATGCCCTGCGCCGACGGCGAGCACCGGTTCGGACGTACCATGCCGAATCGGCAGTTCCACGCCGATTTTGGGCACCAATACCGTGCCCATGATGCCTGCGCCGGAATCCAGCAGGCCCTGATAGTTCGCGTCCGTGTCCGCCGCGGAAAGCCCGGAACCGCCGGAAGGCGCCGAATCGTCGGCGACATCAGCATCTCCGGCAGTGCCAGCCGGTCTGGTAGTGAACGGATCGGCCGCCTCGCCCAATACCGGCTGTCCTTCCACGGCAAGCCGCCGATTGTATGCGCGCGCCCGTTCCAACTCCTCCATCGCCATCGGATACGGCCATCCGGCAACCGTGCGAGCCGCCGAATCGGATGTCTCGGCCAAGCGCCGCGCGGAATGCGCCTGCATGGCGAACGGCAACGACGCGACCACCACCGCGCCCACGATCAGCAGCACGGACACGCACCGCACCAATATGAAACGAATCCGCCGCAGCCTGCGCGCGCGAACCACATCGGCAATGTCAATCGCCTCGTAAAACGACGGCGTTCCAGCGAACGTTCCAGCGAACGTTCCAGCAGACGTTCCAGCGAACGCAACAGTTCCGGCATGACCACTGTCGGCAGCTGCATCGGCATCAGATCCGACTCCGGCGCCATTGCCGATGCCATCGTTATCATCACCGGCATCATAGGAATCAGCCGAGGCGCCCGCCACGGCACCGAACAGCCGCATGGGCGAACGCAGCACCGTATGCGCATGCACGTAGGAATCCGTCCTGCGGGCGAGCAGACGGACGGGTTTACTCATCAATCGAGAGGCAGACCAAAACATGGGTTTCTCCTTCGAACACACCCATGTTCACACCCGCCATACGAAAGCCCTTGCCCCCTATAGGAGGGCTTACCCCTAGAAAGACAACGGTTTCAGGCACGAAACCGGCAATTTTGGCACCAAACCGCGCAGCACCCCACCTACCGGCGGAACGCAGCTCAGACAAGCCGTTTTTCAGAGGAATGTAAGCCGGACGAATGTAAGCCAGACAAATGCAATCCAGGCGGACGAGCCCCGCAAATCCTTAAAAAACAGAAAAAGTCAAAGAAAGCGCTCAGATGAACGCACGCTCACCGAAAATCGCAGTGCCGACGCGCACGATGGTGGAACCTTCGGCGATGGCCAGTTCCATGTCGCCGGTCATGCCCATCGACAGTTCCCGGCAACGGTCCGTGCCCGGTTCGCCGGATGCGAGGATGAGGTCGCGGGTCTTGCGCAGGTGCGAGAAACCGCGGCGAATCACCGTTTCGTCGTGCACATGCGCGCCGATCGTCATCAGTCCCTGCAATTCGATGCCGTCCAACGTGCCGATTTTCTGCGCGATGCGGATGACGTGCGCCGGATCGCAACCGGATTTCGATTCCTCGCCGGATTCGTTGACTTCCAGCAACACGCCGACAGTAATACCGCGAGCCACGGCTCTACGTGAAATTTTTTCTGCCAAATCGATTGAATCGACCGATTCGATGGTGTCGACCACCGGCAGCACTTTGCCGATTTTGTTGCTTTGCAGCTGGCCGATCAGGTGGAATGGAATATGCTCCGCCGCAGCATCCGGCGCGGCGCCTGCGACGCCCAGCGAAAACCCGCGTTCCGCGCATCGCCGTGCCAGCCCTTCGGCCTTCGCCGTCACTTCCTGCGGACGGTTCTCGCCGATCATGCGCACGCCGGCATCAATCGCAGCCATGATTTCGCCGATGTCGCGCGTCTTCGTGGCGGCCAGCAGGCGCACGGAGCCGGCTTCGCGTCCGGCTTGTTCCTCAGCTGCCGCGATGCGGTCGAGCACACGATGCACGCCGTCCGTGATCTCACGTGCGCGCGCATCGTCGATCACCTCGTTGGCGAGGTTCTTGTGATCCATGTATGCAGTCATCGTCCACCTCTCGCAAATTCATTCGACCGCCGGTCCGCGGCCGGCACCACCGTTTCCGGCATGTCGGCTGATATTTCGATACCAGTGTTACCAGAAAACCGCCGACAACGTATAAAGAAGCCCGCGCGATGACCTGAAGTGAAGCGATAAAGCGGTCATAAATTCGCGCGGGCTATAAAACTAGACGGCAGTAGAAGGGGGACTTCAAAGACTCCGTCTGCACATTTAATGTATCAGATAAATGCGCGCGAACCGCCGGAAAAACCAATAAATCTGAAAACTTTTTTTCAGATTTTATCCCCCTTGCGCAGCCCCTCCACCAAACGCTCCAATTTATCGACGCGATCGCTCAACACCATCACCTGGCATACCAGCGATTGGATCTTGCCCAACGGTACTTCCGACATCGCATTGTGGCTGTCCACAGCCGTATCATGCGGTTCCGGCTCTTCGGCCGCCTTGCGCATGATGTCCTCGTCACGCTTCCAGCGTGCGATATTGCGTTCGATGCGCTTGTGCCCGATGACCGATGGGCTCAATCCCGCGGAAATGAAGATCGCAGTTGGCTTCTCCCCCTGCAGATACCGCCTCATGCAGTCGATTTGGAATTCCCTCGCATACGTGATTCTGCTGTCCGTCACCGCGTCGATCGACGGCAATGTACGCAGGTATTCGATTTCCGCTCTACTGAACTGTCGCTTCGTCATATTCGCCCCTTGTAAATCCCCTTTTGACCGGCCATACCGATAACGCATAGACCGAATTGCCGAAATCACCACCCAGAATACCGGATGACGCACATCACCTTACGCACACCCCAAACGAAACGCGCGGCCCGTATCACCATGCGCTAAATATCCTTCTCACACTGTGAGATACCTCACAGCGACGGCACGTTTCCGGAGCACGCTGCAGCCTCGGCATGGCACGTCACCGCACGTCCAGCAACGCATTCCGCAATCGCGTCCCACGAAACCCGCCGTTCCGGCCGCCGATGCAGGTACAGTTGCAAGCATCGGCGCGACCGGTCTCCGCACCGGCAACACCGAACCGCCCGCCAACGACAGGAAGGAACCCCGTGCCAGGTCGTTTCGCACCCACCCCATCAGGCCGCATGCACATCGGCAACATCTATGCGATGCTCGGCGCATGGCTGTCCGCGCGTAGCCGCGGCGACGGCATGCTGCTGCGCATCGAAGACATCGACGAACCGCGCGTGGTGCCCGGCGCGGCCGAACTGATGATGGACGATCTGCATTGGCTTGGCTTGGATTGGGACGGCGATCCGGTGTTCCAATCCGCTCGGCACGACCTGTACCGTGAGGCGCTGCATTGCTTGGAAAACCTGACGATTGACGACGCATACGATTCGCCGTTTGACGAGCGCAACGACCACACCCCCGCAGTCGGCAGCGCAGCCAACAACGCAATCGCTGGCACAACCCCGCTGATTTACCCTTGCTTCTGCTCGCGCGCCGACATCCGCGCAGCCTCCGCACCGCAGGAAGGCGACCGTTTCATGGTGTATCCCGGCACGTGCCGCCGGCTTATCGCCAGCAATCCGGATACCGTCCGGCGGCGGCTGGCCAACGGCGACCGCCATTCGCTGCGCATCGCCATGCCAGCCGACACAAACCCGCACGCAACCGTCCAATTCGATGACGCAGTGTTCGGCCATCAGGAATTCAATCTGGCGCACGACGTCGGCGATACCATCGTGCGCCGCGCCGACGGCCTGTTCTCCTACCAGCTGGTGGTGGTCGTGGACGATCTTGACATGGGCGTCGACGACATCGTGCGCGGCCGCGACCTGCTCCGGTCGAACGCCTTGCAAATCGCCATTCGCCGAGCGCTTATCAAGGCGGGATTCCGCAAGGCGAAAACGCAGGCCTCTGCACCATCGCAGCACGCACCACAATCGCAATACACCCTATATAACCCCGAAAACCCACGGTATGCGCATCTGCCGCTTATCGACAACGCGGCCGGCCGCAGGCTCGCCAAACGCGAGCGCTCTTTGGATATGGGGGCGCTGCGCGCGCATGGCGTCACCGCGGAACAGGTTGTCGGCTATTGTGCGTGGCTGCTTGGTTTGCAGGGCGATTCCGCGCATACCAGTCCGCAGCCGATGAGCGCCGTCGAGGCGTTGCAGGAGTTCGATTGGGGTAAGGTACGGGCCGATACGGCCGACCGCAGTATCAGCCAAGACGATTTCGACGCGTATTTCGGCCTGTGACAACGGCTGGCCGGGTCTCGCCGAATTGCCGAGACGACCCGGTCAGTCCGGAAAACAGCAGAAAACAGCAGAAAATAACGGGAAGCAGTCGACGTTCAGCCGATCCACAGCTCCGAGTCAAGCGGATATTCGTTGACCTTGCAGCCGTCCAAATGCATGGATTGCTCCTGCATCAGCGGCGCCAACTGGCCTTCGCCGGCGCAGGTCGTTTCGTTGTCGATGTGCCCCAGCCGGTGTCCGACCTCATGGTTGATCACCATCGTGCGGTATCGCGCCAGGTTGCCGCCGGCGGCGAGCCATTGTTGCGTGCCACCGTTCCAACGGTCGTCGTTGACGATCACGTTGTTGTCGACCCTGCAGCTGTATTCCACCGAGCATGATGGCGAGAACGACGTCATTTCCGACGCTTGGGACAGCACGAGATTGAAATCGCAGTTGCCGTCCGTGGATTGGTCGAATATGGCTCCGGCGCGTGGCCATCCGTGTTCGTCGTTGAGGATGCGGAACGCCGCGTTGCCGAATTCGTCGGCCGAACCGACGTTTCCTTTGGTTGCGATGCAGTAATGGTATTGCGTCACCGGTTTGCCGCTGTTTTGCGCGGTTTCCTGCGCTTTGTTCAGAATCGCGGTTTTCTCGTCGTCGCCCAGTGCCGCCGATTGCGCGCTCACCGCTTTGGCGACGGCCTGCTCTTCCTGCGATTGTTTGGTTTCCGGTTTGGTTTTTTTGGCCGTCTTATGCTGATTGGTTTTGGCTGTTTTCTTGGCTGGCTTCTTGGCCGACGTCGAATGCGTGGCTTGTGCCGTCGTCTGCGTGTTCGGCGTCATGCGGACCAGCAGTGCGTGCACGCTGCAGGACGTCATCGATGCGATCAGCAGGAACAGCACGAGCACCAGCACGGCGGCCCTGCGGATGCGAAACGCCTCAAGCCGTTCCCGTTGGCCCATTGTGGCGTCGGCTTTCGGATCGAGCGCACGTATGATACGACGAATCCGCTTCAATCCAGCCTCCCGATATGGTGATGTTTCTCTCTTCGGCAACAGTACCAGTCTCAGTCAACATGCCGAAGCCGCCGACCGCCATGCATACCACCTATGCGTAAGGCCCGTGGTTCCGGAGGGAATCACGGGCCTTACCAGCATGCCAGACGAATGCCGGCAATCGTCAAAGTAATGCTCAGGCGAACAGCACCTTGAACAGGAACGCGCCGACGATCGCGCCTGCGATCGGGGCCACGACCGGAATCCAGGCCTCGCCCCAGCGGGAATCGCCCTTGTTCGGAATCGGCAGGATGGCGTGCAGGAGGCGCGGCATGAGGTCGCGGGCAGGGTTCAGACCAGGGCCGGTCGGGCCGCCCATGGAGGTCACGAGGCCCCACACGATGAAGCCGACGACGATGGACGCGGCGGCCGGGTTCGCCTTGCCCCACGGCAGGGACAGGCAGCACAGGGCGCCGAGCACCAGCATGAAGGTACCGAAGAACTCGTTGAGGAAGTAGTTCACGCGGTCGTTGTGCGCGTCGGTGGTGCAGAAGGTGCCGAGGATGGCTTCGGCATCGTCGGTGTCCTTGTAGTGCGGCAGGTAGGTGACGTACACGATGAGCTGGCCCGCCACTGCGCCGAGCAGCTGGGCGATGATGTACGGCAGGACCTCGTTCCACGGGAACATGCCGTTGACGGCCTGCGCGAGGGTCATGGCCGGGTTGATGTGGGCGCCGGAGACGCCGCCGAACATCAGGACCGGGAACATGACGCCGAAGCCGTAGCCCATGGCGATGTTCAGCCAGCCGGCATGGTAGCCCTTGGTGTTTTTCAGTTCCGCGTTGGCGACAGCGCCGTTGCCGAAGACCATCAGCACGGCGGTGCCGACGAATTCCGCGGCAAGCTTGGTGAAGAGTGTGTATTCCACTGCAGTTTCCTCTATTGCTTCTTCTCTAACGATTCTTACGATTCGTGCGATTCGAGATGAATTGCGATTCCGCTCTGGGCGGACAACAGCGCACTACCTTACTCCGTACGGAGGAAGTAATGCGGCTTTGGGTGGACACATGTCCGAAATACGAAAAAGACCCAAGCCATTGGCTTGGGTCTTGTCTGTGCCCCCTCAGGGATTCGAACCCTGGACACGCTGATTAAGAGTCAGCTGCTCTAACCAACTGAGCTAAAGGGGCGTTGGTCTTGGCGAGGTTTTTGTTCTCGCTGAGCACATGGAGTAAATATACTCAGAATCGGAAAGAACGCAACCCTCGGCGTGTCGCAATCATAAAACCGCTATTTTCCAACGTTTTCAGCAAATCGCCATCTATGGTGCACATCGCGTCATACGACGAAAAATGCGGCGCGATGGCGCCATAAAATCCAAGTAATCACATTTTCTTCACATTCTGCCGCAATGCAACCACTCCGACAGTCAACGGCACGAACTTTTCCATCACACATTTCCACCGCGGCGAGCCGAATAGCACGCATCATCGTCGAGCCCGTCGGCGCGCCAGAGGCCCTTTATAATAAGGGCCATGGCGCGTCACAGGAGTATATGACGCGCATCAAGAAGGAGAAAGGCTTACCTATGGCATGCCCAAATTGCGGTCAGCCGACCATCGAAGGCGCTAAATTCTGCGCCTCGTGCGGATCACCGCTCACCCAAACGACCGCGGCGGCACCGCAAGCGGTGGCGCCACAGGCCGCGCCGACGCAGCAGTTCCAGTACGCGCCATCCCCGGCCCCGCAGCCGGCAGCAGCGCCGCAGCCAAGCCAGCCGACCCAGCAAATCGCCCGTCCGGCGGCCGATCCCACCATCACCGCGCTGACCACACCGCAGTCCATGAAGACCATGGGCGCCAGCCTCGGCATCGGTCTCGGCGCGAGCGTGGTGTTCGCACTGCTCGCATCAATCGTCTTCTTCATGGGCAATGCCGCAGCCAGCAACGGGCTTGCCGGCATTCCGGGCTTTTCCGACACCGCCTCCTTCCTGGGCAACAACGGTGTGTCCGGCTCCGGCCCGAATTTCTTCCAGATTCTCTTCACCGTGATGACGCTCGGCGTTGGCGGTTCGCTGAATCTCAAAACCAGCTCCCAGGGCTTCTCGCTGAGCAATCTCGGCATTGACGCCTCGCACGTCAGCGTGACGCTGCCGGTCGGACTGCCCGGTGTGGCATTGGCGATCGGCGCCGCGTTCGGCGCATACATGCTGGCACGCAGGTTCGCGCTTCGTTTCAAGTGGACGGGCGTCATCAGCTCGCTGATCGTCGGCGTGCTGTCCGGCCTGGTGCTGCTGGTCTTCGCCGCCATCTTCCCGGTGACGGTGGGTGGTTCCTACAGCGACTATTCCGCTTCCGCGTCGCTTTCCGGCGTGTCCTTCCGCACGTTCTGCATGGCGTTCCTGCTGTCGGCGGCCGGTGCGCTGGCCGGCTACGCGTTGGCACAGTATGCGGGCGATTCGGGTAACGTCTTCTCCGCCGCTTGGCGTTGGGCGCACCGCGCTCGTGGCTTCGTGCGCACGCTGGTCGAATCGTTTGCGATCTACGGCGTGCTGTTCCTGGTGCTTGGCCTGGTGGCAACAATCGCCATGTCCGCCGCGAACCATCTCGGCGCAGGCGGTCTGCTGCTGGTTCCGCTGCTGTTCCCGGCTCTGCCGCTTATGCTGATTTCGCTGTCCTCGTTCGGCGGCATCGCCTTCTCGACGTCCAGCTACAGCGTCCATACGATCACGTTGTTCAACGTGTCCTCCCTCAGCCAGTATGGCTGGATCTTGTGGATCTGCTTCGTGCTGTTCCTGCTTGCCACGTTCTATATCGCGCTGCGTGAGACCGCGCGCAATATGTACGACCCGTATTACGCGGGCTGGCAGCATACGTGGAAGGCTCCGGTGGCCGCGATGGTGTTCTGGCTGGCCGCGGAGTTCCTGTTCACTTATTTCGCGGCGGGATACGCCTCGTCCAGCATGTCGATGACGACCCCGATGTGGTATTTCCTCGTCGCCGGCATCTGGGCGTTCCTGATCGAGGTGATTACGATGACGTTCGGTCCGACGCTGGTGGCGTCCCTGCCGGGCATGTGGCGGATCATCGTCGGTGGCACCGTGCAGCAGACCCCGCAGAACGTGGTCGATTACGTCAAGTCCTGCGATCCGTCCTACGGCATGAAGAAGACCTCTGCCACGGCGAGCGCCACGACCGCAACAGCGACCATGCCGACGGCTTCGGCTGCCGCACAGCCGGCCAATCCAACTACTCCGGCAACTCCGGCCGCATCGGTCCCCCAGCCCGCGACGCCGGCTGCGCCAATGCCCGCGCCCACCGCTCCTACCGCAACGCCTGTTTCACAGGCCGTTCCACAACCGGTCGCCCCGACGTCCATGCCCAATACGACAACGGGCAACACGGCAACGGGTGCGGTGCCGCTGCCGCAATCGCCAGCAGGCGCGGCTTCTATGCCGGTCGCAGCTCCGGGGGCAGGTCAACCGCTCGACCCAAAAACTAAGAAGACGATCCTTATCAGCGGCATCGTAATCGGTGCCCTGATTGTGTTGGGCATTGTCTACGGTGTGCTCAACTCAACCGTCTTCAGCGCGAAATCCGTGGCGCAAAGCTATCTGACGGCGATTGCCGACGGCAAGTATGGCAAAGCCAATGGCATCGCCGATCCGCAGGTGGACAAGGACCAGCTCAAGCTGCTGTCCGACACCGTAGCGAAGGCCGACAACGCCACGATCGCCAACCCGCATATCGATAGTGTCAAAACCGTCGAAGGCGTGGCCAAGGTCAACGTGACGTATTCACTGAACGGCAAGAACGTCAACGATTCGCTCACCATCAACAAGGACGGGTCGAAGTTCCTGCTGTTCCCGAATTGGAAGATCTCGAGCCCACTGCTCAAGACCATCACCGTGTCGGTGCCCAATGCCGTGGAATCGTTGTCCGTCAACGGTGTTGACGTGACCGCGAAGAATGCGGAGAAGTCGGACAGCAGTACGTGGACGTTGCGCGTCTACCCGGGTTCGTACAAGGTGTCGATCGGCAAGTCGGGGTATGTCACCAGCGGCATCACCATGGTGCGCACGAACGCGGACTCCGATGCCGCCGATCTCAAGATCATGCCTACGGCCAAGCTTAAGGAGGACTTGAGCAAGGCCGTGAACGCCAAGCTGGACGAATGCGCGAAGTCCACCGACTACGCGCCGGAAGGCTGCCCGTTCGGCTTCGACCTGTACGACGAGGACTACTACCGCAACTTCGCATGGTCCATCAGCGTCTATCCGAAACTGTCCGACATCGATCTCGATTACGGCACGTTCTCCACCCGGCAGGGCAAGGCGAAGTGCACGTATGAAGAGAAGAATTTCGACGATTCGTGGGAGTCTCAGGACGGCAGCACCCACTTCACCGTCAACGGCAGCTTCAGCATCAGGGATGGCAAGCTCAGCGTCACGATTGACGATGAGGACTGATGCCGGCTAAAGAGCGGATATAGGAAAATCCCCCGCACCAATCGGTACGGGGGATTTTCGATGCTTAAGCTCAGACGTGTTTCAGCCTGAAGTCATTCACCGCCGGTCCGTAAGGACGTCGAGCGGTGAATGGGGCGAAATCACTCAGCGACGACCTTCACGAAGAAGTTGGCGGTGATTTCCGGGTGCAGGGCGACGGTTGCCGGGAAGTCACCGGTGGTCTTGATCGGCTCAACGGTGATGTTCTTCGGGTTGACCTCAACCTTGGAGGAGAGCGCGATGGCGATCTTCTCTGCGGAGATGCCGCCGAACAGCTTGCCGGACTCGGAGACCTTGGCAGCAATTTCGACGGTGGAACCCTCGATGATTTCCTTGGCGGCAACAGCCTCTTCGCGGGTGGCGACGGCCTTGGCCAGACGAGCGCGCTTCATGGCCTCGATCTGGGCGGCGGCACCCTTGGACCAAGCGAAGGCCAGGCCCTGCGGGAACAGGTAGTTGCGGGCGTAGCCGGACTTGACGGCCACGACGTCACCCGGGTGACCCAGGTGGTTGACGGACTTGGTGAGAATAACCTTAGTTTCAGCCATTGTTCAAACCTCTCTAAGATCAGCGGCCGGACGTGGCGTACGGCAGCAGGGCCATCTCGCGGGCGTTCTTGATAGCCTTGGAGATCTCGCGCTGCTCCTGCACGGTGACACCGGTGATACGACGGGAACGAATCTTGCCGCGATCGGAGATGAACTTACGCAGCAGGGCGACGTCCTTGTAATCGATCTCGGTGACCTTGGCGGCCTTCAGTGGATTCGGCTTCTTCTTAAACGGCTTGACCGGCGGCTGCGGCCTCTTGCGTGACATCTTGATGTTCTCCTTAAAATCTGGAAATACTGCGATTAAGCTGCTTGTTTCGCTATTCGCCTATGTTGCGGACGGGGTTCGGTCCGTCAGAATTCCGGTTCGTCGCTGTCGCCGCCGAATTCGGAGGAACCTCCGAAGGACTGGGACGCGCCGAAGGAACCGAAGGACGAGCCGGAGTTATCCGAGCTTGACCACGGGTCCGAGGCCGGAGCGGACTGTGCGGGAGCGGCGTTGACCGGAGCGGAGGCTCCACCCTGATATCCGGCGCCGCCAGCATAGCTGGAGCCACCCTGATATCCGCCGTTGTTGCCGCCGAAACCGCCGTTGTTGTTGGCGTTGTTGTAGCCGCCGCGATTGCCGCTGAAGCCTCCGTTGCCGGACGAGCTTTGACGGGTCACCTGGGCGGTCGCGTAGCGCAGGGACGGGCCGATTTCGTCGACCTGCATCTCGATGACGGTTCGCTGGGAACCGTCCTGCGCCTGGTAGGAACGCTGCTGCAGACGGCCTTGCGCGATGACGCGCATGCCCTTGGACAGACTCTGAGCGCAATGTTCGGCCATGTCGCGCCACGCGGAGCAGCGCAGGAACAGGGCCTGACCGTCTTCGAACTGGTTCGAGTTACGGTTCCAGGTGCGCGGAGTGGAGGCGATCGTAAAGCTGGCAACGGCGGCGCCGCTGCCAATGGTACGAATTTCCGGATCGGCCGTGAGGTTGCCCACCACGGTGATTACAGTTTCACCTGCCATGTCGTTACCTACTTACTTTGCAGCTTAGAAAGCTTGGTTTACTTACTTGCGAAGAATCTTCGTACGGATGACGGATTCGTTCAGGTTCAGCAGACGATCGAGTTCGTCGCTGGTGGCCGGCTCAGCGGAGTAGTTGACCACGACGTAGTTACCTTCGGTCTTGCCGGCGATTTCGTAGGCAAGCTTGCGACGGCCCCAGATGTCGATGTTCTCGACGGCACCGCCTTCCTTGGTGACAGTTTCCAGATACTGCTCGGTCAGCTTCTTCAGACCGCGCTCATCCAGCTCAGGATCAGCAATGAACATCAGTTCGTACTTATGCGCAGACATCACCCACCTCCTTCGGACTATCGGCCATGGACCTTCCATGGCAGGAGTGTGTATGCGTGCTGCCTTCAGGCATCGATAAGTCGCAATGAACATATGGATACGATTGATGGCAACTTGTACAGGCTACCCCGACGCCGCGACGTATCGAAACGGCGTCTGCCGGGCGCGAAATCACGTGCGGAGGCAAGCAAAAAGCCCCGCTCGCAAGCGGGGCTTAATCGCAAAGAATCGTAATAAATCCTGAAATATCGCGAGAGCCGTATGGCAATCGCGCGAAATATCAGGCGTAGATGTTGCGCGGGCGCATGTCTTCGGGCAGGCCGTTGAGCAGCGTCGAAACGGAGCCGGATTCGAACACGGAGCGGATGCCGGCGGCCAGCAGCGGGGCCACGGACAGGACGGTCATGTTCGGCAGGCGCTTCTCTTCGGGCACCGGAACGGTGTCGGTGAGCACGATTTCGCGGGCGCCGCAGTCGCGCAGGCGCTCCACGGCCGGACCGGACAGCAGGCCATGGGTGGCGACGAGCGTCACGGACTTCGCGCCGGCGTTGTTCAGCGTGCGCACGGCCTCGCAGATGGTGCCGGCGGTGTCGATCATGTCGTCGACGACCACGCAGTCGCGTCCCTTCACGTCACCGATGATGCCGTGCGCCTCGGCATGGTTCGGGCGCGTGGTGTCACGGGTCTTGTGGATGAAGGCGAGCGGCAGTCCGCCGAGCTTGGCGGCCCACTGTTCGGAAACCTTGATGCGGCCGGCGTCCGGGGACACGATGGTGGTGTTCTCCAGCGGCATGCTGTTGCGCACGTAGTCAAGCAGGATCGGCATGGCAGTCAGATGGTCGACCGGGCCGTCGAAGAAGCCCTGCTCCTGGGCTGCGTGCAGGTCGACCGTCATGATGCGGTCGGCGCCGGCGGAACGGAACAGGTCGAACATGAGGCGTGCGGTGATGGGCTCGCGGCCCTGATGCTTCTTGTCCTGGCGGGAGTAGCCGAGGAACGGCGCGACCACGGTGATGGAACGTGCGGAGGCGCGCTTCATGGCGTCCACCATGATGAGCTGCTCCATGATCCACTTGTTGATCGGCTCGGTGTGGGCCTGCATCACGAAGGCGTCGGCGCCACGGACGGGCTCGGTGTAACGCACGTACATCTCGCCGTTGGCGAAATCGTATGCGGTGGTCTCAAGTACGTCGGTTCCCAGGTATTTTGCGGTTTCCTGAGCCTGCTCGGGGTACGCGCGACCCGTCACCAGAGCCAGTTTCTTATCCGGAGTGCCTTCGAGAATCGCCGACATGCTTGCCTTCCCAATTGTTCGGTGCGTGAAATTAAGCCAAACTCCAATATAACAACGTGGGTGCCCACGCCACGCGGCTTCTGTGGAAGCGCCTCCCCGTTCCGTCTACTCGGCGTCGGCGAAGGCCTCACGAATCTGCGCCGCGGTGCCGTAGGATGCCTGCGCGCCATATCCAGTGGCCGCGTAGGCCGACACATACGAGGCGAGTTCGGCGGATTCGGACAGCGCCAGTCCGGACGCCAGGCCGGCCAGCACGGTGCCCATGAAGGAATCGCCGCAGCCGGTGGTGTCGACGGCCTTGACGCGTACCGGGGCGATGCGCTGGACACGGTGTTCCGGATCGTCCGCGGTGCCGTCGAGTACCACGGAACCGTCGCCGCCAAGCGTCACGATCGCCTGTTCGAAGCCGAATCCGCGCAGTTCGTCGAGCGCGTGCCACCAGTCGAACGAATCCCAATCGTCGTTCTCCGGCTCGTCGATGCCGAGCAGTTGCGCCATTTCATGCTCGTTGACGAGCAGGATGTCGGATGCTTCGATCAGTTCCGCCGGCAGGGACGGGGTGAACGGCGAGTCGTTGAGCAGCACCTTCACGCCCGCTTCGTGGCACATGCGTGCGGCCGCGGCGACGGTTTCGATGGGGCTTTCCAGGCACAGGCCGAGCACTGTGGAGTGGGTCAGCGCGTCACGCACGGATTCGACGTAGTCGACGGTCACCTGCGCGTTGGAGCCGGGCGAGTACACGATGGTGTTCTCGCCGTGCGCGTCCACGGTGATGACGGTGGTGCCGGACGAGCCGAGCACGCGGCGCACGTGCGTGGTGTTGACGCCCGCTTCGCCGAGCGCTCCGAGCAGGAAGTCGGCGTTGTTGTCGGAGCCGACCGCGCCGAACATCTGCACGGTGGCGCCGATGCGTGCGGCCGCCGCGGCCTGGTTGCCGGATTTGCCACCGGGCAGCAGCTGTAGCGGGCCGCCGGTGATGGTCTCGCCCGGCCCGGGCAGTCGCTGTGCGGTGACGGTGTAGTCCGCGTTCATGGAACCGATCACGGAAACGGTGCCGTGGATGCGGTCCAGTGCGGAGAGGATTTCTGCTGCGCTCATGATCGCTTTCCTTTCTTGCGATTATTGCGATTGCCGACGGTCGCCGCACTTTCACTGCGCGGTTATTGTGCTCTCACTGCGCTTTGGCGGCGAGGCCGGAGATGCGGGTCATGAATTCGTTGAGGAACCTCGGCACGTCCACGCCGACGGCGACCTTCATGGTCTTGACCGGGTCGTTGAGGCGGGTTTCGTCGCCGATGGTGCGTCCGCGGGTCGGGCCGTCCACATCGACCTTCATGTTGATGTCGAGCGTGGTGACGAGCGTCGGGTCGACGGCGACGCCGACGGCGAGCGGATCGTGCAGGCCGCAGCCGCCGAGGTGCGGCGAGGTGGTCTCGTAGGCCTTGATGTAGAAGTCGGTCATGTCCGCGAGGAACTTGCCGGCCTTGGTGCCAAGGTCGCGCCACTGTTGGGTTTCCTTATAAGTGAGCAGGGTCTGCAGGGTCACGTCGAGGCCGATCATGGTAGTCGGGGTGCCGGAGCGGAACAGGTAGTCGGCGGCATCCGGATCCTGCGAGATGTTGGCTTCCATGCAGGCGTTGCAGTTGCCCGGCACGGTCAGCGCGCCGCCCATGAGCACCACGCGGCCGATCTCGTCCTTGATTTCCGGAGCCTTCTTCAGGGCGGCTTCGATGTTGGTCATCGGGCCGGTCGGCACGTAGATGAGGTCCTTGCCGTAGGTCTTGACGGCGTCGATGATGAAGTCGACGGCCGATTCGGTTTCGACGGAACGGTTGGAGTCGGGGATGTCCACGTCGCCGATGCCGTTGTCGCCGTGGATGAATGCGGAAATCGGCAGCACTTCGAAGTGGTCGGTGGTGCTGGAGTGCGGCAGGCCTTGGTAGACCTTGACTTCCGGGTGGCCGAGCAGGTCGGTGACGGCGAGCGCGTTGCGTACGCCCTGTTCCACGAGCACGTTGCCGTAGGTGCCGGTGATGCCGATGAGTTCGACTTCCGGGCTGCCCAGCGCGTAGGAGATGGCGAGCGCGTCGTCGACGCCGGTATCGAGATCAAGAATGAGCTTCTTCATGATTGCGCCTTCCTCGTTGATTGGCTGTGACGGCCGTTCGCGTCCGCGCGGCTGCCGCCTTTGTTGTGTTCTTTTTTTGTGCGATGTTTTATGCGATTGTTGTGTGGTGTTGAGTACGGTCTCTGTATCACCTCATAACATTATGATAAAACGTTTTATCAAGATTTCCAAATCATCCTTTCGACGTGCGTGTCGCGGCGGAAAACCGCCCTTTCTCCGATACGCGCCCCACGTTACACGCGTAATACGCAATACACGCATCGCACGCGCTATGCGCGTTATGCGCAAGCGGCCTGCACCAGTTTCGGCGTCAACACCTTCACCTGCGGCGAGGCGAGCCACGGACGGCCCGCACCGGAATCGCCATCGCCACGTACCACGGCGTCGATTCGACTGCCCAGCATGCCCCAGCCGGCGGCGGCCAAATCGACCACGCTCTGTTCGACGGTGGTCATGCGCAAACCCAATCCGAATCGTTTGAGAATGTTGTCGTAGCCGATCACCTGCATGTCTTCGGTGACGTGCAGCCCGCGTTCCGCCATACGCTGACGGAAACCAAGCGCCATCACATCATTGCAGCAGAACACGGCCGTCGCACCGCCATCAATAATCTGATCCGCAGCATGATAGCCACTACCGAAACGGTAATCCCCCTCAACGCATAGCGACGAATCAAAACACTCCCCCGCCTGCTCGACGGCATCCACAAACCCACGACGACGCTCCGCAGCACTCGACTCCGCAGTATCGCCAGTCACAATGCCAATACGAGTATGACCACCCTCCAACAGATAACGGGCAGCCAAACGACCACCAAGATAATTGTCAAAACCAACGGCATCGCACCAACCGCACTGCGTCAAACGATCAATCAACACCACAGGGCACGACACAAGCGCCACATCCTCACGCAACCGCTCAGCAGCATCGCCAGCGCAGGACTCGCGCGCCGGAATCAGCATCACACCGTCCACCCCACGAGCCGGAAGGCGCTGCAACAACTCATGCTCGGTAACACGCGAATCATCGGAATTGGCCACAATCAGCGAATACCCCTGCGCCGCGCACTCATCCTCCACGCATTTGGCGAGCGCCGCGAAGAACAGGTTTTCGATGTCGGGCACGATGAGCGCCACGAGCTTGGATTGTTTGGTGACGAGGCTCCTCGCGTTCTGATTGGGCACGTAGTTCAGCTGTTTCACCGCCTGCGCGATCGCCTCGCGTTTCTCCGTGGAAACACGCGCCGGCCGATCATTCAGCACCAGCGAAACCGTCGTCACAGACACCCCTGCGACAGCAGCCACATCCTTCAGCGTCGCACGATACGCCATCCAAACCCCCTTAAAACGTTTATCCCTCCAGCATAAATACCATGGAATCCCGACGCGCCCAGCATCGCAATAACAAACAAATTCCTTTCACAGCAAAATAATCCGCACTATTTCCACCGGTAAATCGTTTTTCGGAAGTGTTTTTTGCATACTCGCAACATTTGTCCAAAATGAGCGCCGCACAAGAAGAAAGAAACCAGCAATGCGGCCAACCACGCAGAAAAACAATGTGAGACAGCGCAAAACCATCGCCATCGTCGCAGTGATCGCAGTGGTCGCCATCGCACCCACCAAACGCTATGAGAGGTCGAGATCTCCGTCCGTGCGTAGAAACTCCATCAGGTTGAGATGCCTTACGCCGTCACGTTGCATTGGCAGCTGGTCCAAACTGAACAGGTATTTCGGATACCCGTCAGCCAGCTTCGTGAACGGACGGAATTCACGCTCCTCAACATTAGGATCCTGCACACTCATCGACACCTGCACATAGGCGTACCGTTCCCGCTTACGCACAATGAAGTCGCACTCCAGCTTACCAATAATGCCCACGCTCACCTCGTAGCCTTTCGACCTCAAATGCACGTACAGCGCATTTTCCAAGGCTGGTCCGTAACTCATTCGCGTACCAGCGTTACGCGCGAATCGTATGCCAGGATCCGCAAGATAATACTTCTCCCTCCTCTCAACGACCTGCGCGAACGCAAATCGAATCGCGGGCATTTGTAGAGGACCTTCGCACTCTCCAACAGCCGGACATAGTTCGCAAGAGTCTCACGTTTGACCGTCACGCCTTCGCCATGTTTCATATAGTCGACGATCCCCGACAGATTCGTGGGAGCTGCATAGTTGTTGATGAGATAGTCCTGCACACGCTGGAAGGTATCGCGGTGACGCACCACTTTGCGTGCGGCTATGTCTTTGTTGAAGATCTGCCCTATGACCTACCACGACCAAGAACCTAACCCACGAAAACAGCAGAAGCCCCTCAACTCTTCAATTCCACTACAAAGGTCACATCACGGCATACGCACGCCGACGCGCGTATGCGTGCACGACTCCAGCAACGAGCCGTACCCGCCGTTAGATGGCAGGCTTCAGTATCATGACGCCATGCGTTAGCGTCACCATGCAACGATAGGAACACACTATTCAATAGTGCATCATGAAAGCGTGACGTTGCCCTTGCGCAGGTGCCGTAAGACTCCGCGGACAAAGCAATGAGGCTTCCCCGTGAGAAGGGAAGCCTCATATTCCATTCATTCTATTCAGCGATGATGACGCCGAATCACCGATCATCCTTTGGGAACAACGCGTTGAAGGCATGTTCCATCACGGACTTACGGCGGATCACACCGACGAGCCTGCCATCGCCATCCACCACCGGCAGTTTCTTGAACTGCTTCTTGGCGAGGATTCGGGCCACCTCTCCAACATGCTGGTCGGGCGTGGCGGCAACGACCTTATGCGTGGCGATGTCCATCACCTTCTTGCCGGAGAGCGCCTGCACCTTGGAGGCCACGGTTTCATCGTCGAACACCACCATCGTCGAACCGGTGCCGGTGGGAACCGTACGGGATTCATAGGTGGCAATCGATTTCAGGATATCGCCGTCACTGACGAAGCCGACGAGCCTGCCATCGCCGTTCACCACGGGAAGGCTGGAGACGTTGAGGCGGATGAACTCGCGCACCACATGCGTGATGTCATCGCTGTCCAGGCAGCTGTAGGGCTGATCGTCCATGATCACGCCGATGGACTGTTCCTGGGCTTGCTTGAACAGGGAGGAGGCGGGGGCCACGTATGCGCCGGCGTAGTGATGCTCGACGGGCTGACCTTCAGTGGTTTCGGCCGCGACTTCGGCGGAGGCTTGCGCCTCGTAGGCCTTGGCGTTGCGTGCGGCCTTCTCCTTGGCACGGCTGGTGACGGTGAAGATGCAGATGATCAGGGCGACCAGCGAGATGGCGGCGCACAGCAGGTAGGAGAACGCGATGCCGCTGGCCGTGGCGGACTTCACACCCTGGGACATGTGCGAGGCGGTCACGGATGTTTCTGCGGTGACCAGAAGCGAGGTCGCAATGGCTGCCGCGATCTGGCGGCCGGTGTTGGCGATGGCGTTGCCATGGGCGATCATGTCGTTCGGCAAAGCGTTGACGCCCCAAGTGTTGATCGGCATGTTGGCGATAGCCTGACCGGATGCCTGCAATGCGCAGAACACGGCGACAAACAGCACTGATGTCCTGGTGTTGATGGTGCCGAGAAGACCAAGAGAGATGGTCATGAGCGCAAGGCCGCCGATGCCCACGCCGCGCGGGCCGAATTTGTCGAATGCGGCACCGGCGACCGGACTCAGGATGATGCCGACCGCCGCGGCGGGCAGCATGACCATGCCGGTGACGGTGGCGGATTGGCCGAGTACATTCTGGATGAAGATAGGCAACGTCACGTTGGTTGCGGCGACTGCGGCGTTAATCAGAGTGACCAGAATCGCGGAGTTGCGGAAGTTGCGGGTGGCAAGGGTGTCAACGCGCAACAATGGCTCATCGAGCTTGACTTGCTTGTATACGAATGCGACGAAGGCCACAAGACCAACGACGATTGAAATAATGACGACCGGACTGGCCCATCCCATCGTGGAAGCAGACGAGAAGCCATAGAGCAGGCCACCGAACGCGATGGTCGAAAGGATCACGGACAGGATGTTGAGCTTTGGGTTCTTCAACTCGCCGACGTTCTTGAGCATCATCGTGCCTCCGACAAGGATGACCAGTGCCACAATTGCGATGCCAATGAACATCGGGCGCCATCCGAAACTGTCAATCACCAGACCACCGACAACCGGGCCGATAGCCGGGCCGGCGGCCATGACGATACCGGCCATGCCCATGGCGGTGCCGCGCTTATCCGGCGGATAGACGAGCATCGGCACTACGGCGACCAATGGCAACAGCACGCCGGAGCCGGCGGATTGCAGTATGCGTCCGACGAGCAACAGCACGAAATTCGGCGCGACGGCACACAGCAGTGTGCCGACCATGAAAGTGGCAAGGGCTCCGGCGAAGAGCTTTCGGGTGGAGAATTTATCAATCAGATAGCCTGAAATCGGCACCATGATGCCCGATACCAGCATGTAGACGCTGGTCACCCACTGCACGGTGCCGGTGGTGATATTGAAATCACGCATCAGTGCCGGCAAGGCCGGTGACATGACGGTCTGGTTGAGCAGCGCGATGAACGAGCCGACGACGATCACGCCCACGACGATGAATCGGGCGTGCGAATCAATAGGCTTTACGGAACTGGCGGCGGACCCGAATTCCGCGGTTTTCTGTGAGGTCACAGCATTTCCTTCTGTTGGTAACGGCATGTGTGGGCGATCCGGCCCCATACTTGTGTCAAGACGCGGGGACACCGATGAGTCCGGGGTAAAGGAAAAGCCGCCATCCGTTCCGCATTCATATACGGCAAACGATTCGCGGCTTTGCGTAAGTTGATGGCTATGGTGAGCGATTCATGCGACGTCGATTGCGGATGGGCCATCGGTACATCCCGGCATAAGGCGTGTCCCCGCTACACCAGCATCGAAAAAAGGGACATTTGTGGATTGGCAAACAGAACATTGCCGACGAACGACCCACGGCAGGTGCGTGCGATGAACATCGCGTAGCGATACAGGTTCATGGCATCTCCTTGACGGGTCTTCGTACGGCAGACATCGAGAAGCCTATCATCATTCAGATCGACGGTGAAACCCACGCATGCCCGACAATACACAAAATCTTTACAAAAGGATTGGGCTTACCGCATACGATCCGCCTGGGTAGCGGTCCGAGGATGAATCAGGGGCGAGCCAAGGGTTGCGTCTCGTGTTTCCGTCATGATGTCTGGCAAAATAGTGAAGCCGGACATGCGAGGCATCGACCGGAATCGGAAAGGGGTAAATCATGCGAGTTCTCGGCAATATCCTGTGGATCATTCTTGGTGGATTGGCCATCGCAATCGGATGGGCATTGGTGGGACTGATTCTGTGCATCTCCATCATCGGCATCCCGTTCGGCCTTCAAGCGTTCAAGATGGCGGGACTCACCCTGACGCCGTTTGGCAAAACCGTGCAATACGGCGGCGGAGTCGGCTCTGCCTTGGCCAACATCCTGTGGGTGGTGCTGGTCGGCTGGTGGATGGCGTTCGGCTATCTGGGAGCCGGCGTACTCAACTGCATCTCCATCATCGGTATTCCGTTCGGATTGCAATCGTTCAAGATGGCCAAGCTTGCGCTCTGGCCATTCGGAGCGGAAATCGTCAACCTGTAGATTCCAAATACTACAAAGCCGCCAAAGCAACCCTTGACGAGGCGGTCACCGACGTCAACAATTGGATTGACCAGCAAGCCGCCAAGGCCGAATAATAAAACACACATTATGCTGCTGCAGCAGCCAGTCCTTGCAGAACAATGTCATGACAAAGGCCCGAGGAGGCGGCGCTGCCGCAGATGTTCCGCTCCCATGGAGAGGATGTGATGCGTCGCGCGATGGCCGTGGTGAACGTAGTGAACCAGACGAGCACGCTCGTTCCCGCCGTGCTCGGCGGCGTGCTGTACGCGGCGGTTCTAGGACGGGATTCCATCACCTTCGCTCTGGACAGCTGAGACATCAAAGCCATGTGTGGATATGCAAACGGCCGCCATCAATCATGGTGATGTTGGCCGTTCACGTCCCATTAAATATACTTTCGCACCGTATCTGGCTTATATACGGCAGATTCGGGAGACTTGGATTCACAGCTGGGTCATTAGGCCAGAACGTACATCCGGCTCTCGCAGCCATTTCCTGACGAAGCCAACTACTTGCAGCACGTTATTTCCCAATCGCCACTTACCGGACCCAATTGCCAGGCTGCGCCGCATCCGCCATGACGCACCGTCGCAAACGCTCCCGTCTGACGCGCTTTACTGGCCTTGAGCGCGGTAGCGGGCTTCGGTGGCGGCTTTGGCGGGCTCCCACCAGGCACGGTTGGCAGCATACCAAGCGATGGTCGCTTGCAAACCGGCTTCGAAATCGGTGTGCACAGGCTTCCATTCGAGTTCGGTACGCAGCTTACTAGAGTCGATCGCATAACGCCGATCATGCCCGGGACGGTCACGCACCCAGTCGAACGAATCTTCGGCACATCCCATAAGTCGCAGAATCATACGCATTACAGCAATATTGCTCATTTCGCCATCTGCGCCAATCAGGTACGTTTCGCCGATCCGCCCGCGCGTAAGAATCGCCCACACCGCAGAAGAGTGGTCTTCCGTATGGATCCAGTCGCGCACGTTCTCGCCTGTGCCATATAGTTTCGGTCGCGCACCTTCCATGATGGATGTGATCTGGCGTGGAATAAATTTTTCCACATGCTGGTACGGCCCGTAATTGTTGGAACAGTTGGAGATCGTGGCGCGAAGCCCGTACGTGCGAACCCACGCGCGCACCAGCTGGTCGGATGCCGCTTTCGACGCACTGTATGGGCTAGACGGCTTATACGGCGTGCTTTCGGTGAATTTGCATGAATCGTCGAGCGCGAGGTCGCCGTACACTTCGTCGGTGCTGATGTGGTGGAATCGCACGTCATGCTTACGGGCGGCTTCAAGCAAATGGAACGTGCCTTCCACGTTTGTTGTGATGAAGGGTTCAGGATTGGCGATGGAATTGTCGTTGTGCGATTCGGCCGCGAAATGCACGATCGCGTCATGACCAGGCACGATACGTTCCAGTAACGCAGCATCGCAAATATCACCTTGCACAAGTTCGACTTGCGATTGCGGAAGACCGGCGATATTCTGCGGATTTCCGGCATAGGTCAGTTTGTCGAGCACGGTTATGCGCACGTCAGGATGGTTACGTGCCACATAGCGCACGAAATTGGCTCCGATAAACCCACATCCGCCGGTCACGATGATGTTGCGCGGCTTGAAAATCTCACTACTCACAATTTCAGAGTACCGGCAGGGTTGCATAGCCATAAAGCGATTCCACAAACTGGCTTATATATGGCAGATTCGGCAGCCCAACCGGTGGTATCTCAGTTACCCTTGATTTGGTGTATAAATAGCACTTCGCTTACCCTTGATTTGGTGTATAGTTGAGCGTGTTATTACCCTTGATTTGGTGTATTTACGGCGGTGAGACATGGAGACTTTCGAACGGAAAGCATACGAAGAACTGGCTTCCTGGAAGGAATCCTCCCAAGGAAGCACGGCCCTGCTCATCGAGGGCGCGCGACGCGTCGGGAAAAGCACCATCGCGGAGGAATTCGGACGACGGAACTATGCGTCGTATATGCTCGTCGACTTCTCGAAAGCCCCTGATGACGTGCTGGACTACTTCGTCGACCTGCGCAACGACCTCGACGCGTTCTTCATGTACCTGTCATCCTTCTACGGAGTGGAACTGCACAGGAGGGATAGCCTCATCATTTTCGACGAGGTGCAACTGTATCCGAAGGCCCGCGAGGCCATCAAGCAGCTGGTGGCTGACGGGCGTTACGACTACATCGAGACGGGGTCGCTCGTCTCCATCCGCGAAAACGTCAAGGACATCCTCATTCCATCAGAGGAGGAGTCGATCCGCCTGAATCCCATGGATTTCGATGAATTCCTCTGGGCTTTGGGAGAAAAGCCACTGTCCACGCTCATCGCGGACTCGTTCAAGAAGCGCAGGCCGCTCCCCGATTCGCTGCACAGGAAGGCCATGCGGCTATTCCGTGAATACATGCTGGTCGGAGGCATGCCCCAGGCCGTGTCGAAGTACGTCGAGACCCATGATTTCAGCAAAGTCGACAACGTCAAACGGAACATCCTCCGACTGTACAGGCAAGACATCTCCAAACATGGCGGCAGCGACCGGATACGCATCACGCGCATCTTCGACAACCTGGTGGGCCAGCTTTCCAAGAAAGAGAAGAAGTTCAACATCACATCGCTGGGAAAGGAAGCGAAGACCCGCGATTACGAGGACGCCTTCTTCTGGCTTTCCGACGCGTTCATCACCAACGACTGCTTCAATTCCACTGATCCGAGCGTGGGGCTAAGCATTAGCGAGGACCATTCGACGGTCAAATGCTACGCCGCCGACACCGGACTTCTCACCACTCTCGCCCTGGCCGACTCGGAACAGACCGGAAGCAACCTGTACCGGGACATCCTCCTGGAACGCATCGAGATCAACGAGGGCATGCTCGCGGAGAACGTCGTCGCACAGCTTCTCCGAGCCAACGGGCACCGGCTGTTCTTCTACTCGCGCAGCGACCGCGACGACCCGTCGAACCGCATGGAGATCGACTTCCTCATCGTTGAACCGTACGAGAACGCGGCGATGAAGTACAGGGTCAGTCCCATCGAAGTCAAGTCATCGAAACACTACCGCACGGTCTCATTGGACAAGTTCAAGACGAAATTCGACAAGAAGGTCGGCACCAGATACGTGCTGCATCCAAAACCGCTGGTCGTGGAAAATGACGTGGTCAAGCTGCCGATCTACATGGCGGGACTGCTGTAGAAGGCTTCATGCAGACAGCGCTTTTTTGTGCACTACCAGCGAATGACGCCCAACACTTGCGCACGCACATGTTGTCCACCTTGAACACATCTGTTTGCTGCCCGTCACCCGGTTAACCTTCCAGCCACCTTTCAGACATCCGCTAGACACTCGTTCGTCCACAGCTGAACACTAAAATGTACCCGGTTTAATTGTACAGAGCCTCCAATTATAAGGGGACTATCTTTTTGAAGGATGCGACGATGCCTATTTTCTCGCCCGACCGTCACGCTTGTGCACCTTCATACGTAAAACTTACTAAGCAGCCGATTACGGGCGGAACGTATCGCCCTCTTGCGAATGACGAAGATAGCAACGCTTGCGCTCTATCCGCCCTTTCAGGTCACCATGGTTCAAAGCTGTATACGCAGAAATCAGCAATTCACGCCATCTCCGATAACGCAAGCGTTTTCATTCCCAAAGTCGATGCGCTCCATCTGCCAGAAACGGCTGATAACAAGTCCGACAACGGAGCATTTGGCGAAGCAGGGAACGACAATATCCATTTCACCCCCCTATCTGCCGAAATTCAACTCGCGCAAACTGACGAACGTCCTCTGATGCAGGCCTTTGAAGTCTGCAAGCAAGCAGCCCGCACCACAACAAAAGTGCTTTCCACCGCAGGGCACGCAGTCGCAAAAGCCGCCAAAACTACCGGCCACGCCATCCACACCGCTGCCACAGCAGTAAAAAACGCATGGCATACTTTTATTAATTTCAAAGCCGTTCAACTCATCATCAAATTCTTCAAGAAGGCGCACGGTCTGTGGAAGAAGCGCATGAGGTTCTCATACGCCTTCTACACCATCGTGTTCTTCCTGCTCACTTCAGCGGAAGTCATTTTCCTTCAATGGGGAATGTATTCCGAGCCCGAATATGAAAAGGGCACTGAAATTGACGAAACGACGAAAGTCCTTCAAAGCGTTGGCGGACAAGTCACCAGATTTGTCAGCCAAATGTGGCTTGAACAGAAAAACGTCTATCTCGTCAGTTTTATGGGACTGACT